>Ga0064013_1020_pt1 | contig 147492 bp, 153 predicted proteins | sample CrowatWCoCulture_FD_61583 | JGI IMG/M metagenome (GOLD analysis project Ga0064013, IMG submission 61583) | Marine cyanobacteria communities from the University of California, Santa Cruz, USA, analyzing cyanobacterial DNA methylation -... | ecosystem: Host-associated > Microbial > Bacteria >...
GGAAGGGTAATAGAGGCGATTAATAATCCATCTTTTTTGACTTACCAATTATTAGTTATTATTCAATTCCTACTGTTAGCTTAACTCAAAAATATTTGTAAAGCAAATGTTAAGACTTGGTTTCTTTGCTTTCTTAAGGCGATCGCAGAGAAACCGTTATATATTGCTGACTACGACATCTTAGACACCATCACCGCCGGCAATTTTCCCCCAGATTATCGCAAGTATATCTAGTTTATGTTGTTACCTAGCCTGAGTTCGGAGTAGGGGTCAACGGCCGTTGACCCCTACTTTTGATTTTGACAAGTTATCTAGAAATTTCCTTAGATAAAACTCAGGTTAATTCACTATTTTTTGCTTCTAAATTAGACAAACGACTTTGTAATTCTTGGTTTTCTTGTTTCAGTTTTTCAATTTCATCTCGTAACCCTTGAATTCCTTTATCTGAACCTAATTTTTTGCGGACTTTCTTGATAGCTTCTTCTGCCCTTCTTTTAACGCGTCCATCCGGGGTACTATCGGCTAAACCTTGCAAAATATTTATCGCTTTTGGGGTTTCCATTTGTCCTAATGCTGTGCTAACAGCGACTTGTGTTAAGAAGAAAGTTTCTTGAGAAATGGCTTCTAAACTATCTAGAATTTCCTCTAATTTATCCGGGGTTTGTCCTGTGGAAATAGTCCCTAATGCCCGAATTGCTGCTAACCTTAATGCTTGAGGGATTCCTAATTTTGTATATTCCATAATCACATCCACAGCATCACCATTAGTTTTTAGTTTACTTAACCCTGTAATTGCTCCTGATCTTACCACTTCATTCCAACCTGAACGGGTTTCTAAAACCTTTTTTAATAAGTCAATTACTTCTGGTGTTTTCTCTTTTAAACTACCGGATAAAATTGACCCTAAACTACTAGCGATCGCAGCTTCACAATAGTAGCTTTTTTCTTCGGTTTTTAGAGCCGTTTTTAAGGTTTGATAACAGTGATCATTTTTTATTCTTCCTAAGCTTTGAATCACGGTACGACGTACTTTTTGATCTTCGTCCTCTAACCCTTTAACTAAGGCTTCTCCTGCTTGATCTAAACCAATTTTTCCTAACTGTTTAGCTGCCTCTAATCTTATACCCCAAAACGGATCATTTGTCAAGGCTTCTTCTAAACTTTTAATGGCTTCTAAGTTGCCTTTTTTCCCAATAGCAATGGCTGCATAAGTTCGAGAAACGGGGTCAGGATCATACTTTAATTGAGCTTTTAATTCAGCAAGAGGATATTCTAATTTTACTGTTTTCAAGAAGTAGTTATTAACATCGAAACTGATATAATCTGCTTGAGTTTCTAAGGGGAAGTAAAAGGTTTGTTGTTTCTCATGAAGACGCAAAGTAAAGATTTTTATTGGTGACTTCTCATAGCCAAAACCTATAGGAATTTTGAGATCAAAGATATCTTTAATGTTACCATCTTCTTCTTTGGCTTGGGTTTGGGTAACGGTTAATTTAGCTAAATTATTATCATTATCCCAACTATAACTTATCTTATAATCTGGGTGTCCTCCTCGGAAGACATATTGATCGAATAGGAATAGTAAGTTATAACCTGTTGCTGTTTCTATTGCCCTTAGTAAGTCAACGGTTTCTACAGTTTTGTGAGCATTATCATTGACAAATTTATGGATAGCTTTATCGAATAATTCCTCTCCTAAAATTCCTCGAATCATGTGATAAACACAAGCACCTTTTTCGTATAAATGGCGATCATATAATTCAATTGCTTCTCGGTAAACATTGGTAACAATGGGGCGACGATAACGGGAAGAATCTTCATCTAAATAACTTCTTGCTTCGTTCAATAAATAATAAGCAGCGTCGTCTTTTCCGTATTCATTTTCTGTCCAGAAAACCTCAGAATAAGAAGCCATTCCTTCCTTGATCCAAGCGTGTGACCAATGTTTAATAACAACCAGATCCCCAAACCATTGATGTGCCAATTCGTGGGCGACTAAACTTTCTGTAAAGGTTTTATCTTTAACTGCTTTTTCATCTAATAAACAGCGATCAGTTAAGAGTGTAGTTGAGGTGTTTTCCATTCCCCCAAAAATGAAGTCACTAACACAAGCTTGAGCATATTTAGGGAAAGGATAATCATAACCAAATTTTGAGGAAAAATAGTCAATCATTTGGGGAGTTTTCCCCATACTTAATTTAGCTTCTTCTTCCTTCCCTTTTTCTACATAATAATTGACTGGAATATCTTTCCATTGGTCTTTTATTTCACTAAATTCTCCTACTGCTAATGTCATTAAATAAGTAGGATGAATCTGTTCTTGTAACCAATGATATACAGTTTCTTCCCCAAGGGTTTCTTGACTTATTAATTTCCCGTTAGAAATTGCCATAAAGTTATTAGGAACTTTAACTTTAATTTCCGAAGTTGCCAACTGTCCCGGATAGTCAAAACAAGGGAACCAAAACCTTGAATCTTCATCTTCTCCTTGGGTCCAAACTTGAGTAGGTTTATCGGGATAATGTTCATCTGGTGCAATAAAATAGAGTCCCCTTTGAGGGTTTTCTACTCCATAGTTTATACTGATTGTAATAGCATCTTCTTGGGTAGGTTGGAGAAGATTAATAGTTAATGTTTCTTTGTCATAATCAAAAGGTTGACTAACTTCCTTGATGAAAACAGAATTGATGTTTAAGTCAACAGCATCGAGAATTAATTGCTTGATTCCAGAGCGAACAGGAGTTAAAGTAATAGTGCAAGTTCCTGTGAAGCTTTGATTAGGAATATCTAAGGTTAGATCGAGGAAAATATGGTCAACTTGTCCGTAGCGATCTGGGTTATAATGGGGTTTAGCTCCAGGTAATTCAAATTTACGGTTATTGTCTTCGCTGTCAAAGTTCTTGATGGTCATGAATTGTTAATAGTAAGGGATTGAATAGATTTAGTTATAGAAACATATTTAAAATTATAACACCCATAACCATTCATGGTACAACACGCCAAAAAATTCGATTTCGTCTAGCAACTGGAAGGTATATTCTCAATGGATAAAATTCAGATGAAATACTTTGAAAAAGAAGACATTATTCATATAACTATCTCTGATGAACCAGAGTTTAATAGTGTCGAAATTAATCCCAATATTACGGCTGAATTAAACGATTTAGGAGAATTAATTGGCATAGAAATCACTAATGCTAGTTCTTTTATTCGAGATTAAATTTTAGAGTCAACCCAAGCTAAGATATTAAATATGTATCCCCAGTCATAGGATTTGTAACAATAAGAGATTCAAGGAGGCTGTTAATTTAGACTTGCTTAATATTATTGGACTTTGGATAAAAAACAATTGTTAGTGTAAATTTTACGCTAAACATATCTCCAGAGCTAAAATAGAGAATTAAGGTGATTTTAAAAACTCTCTTTCCATCTTTTTAGGGGATTTTAAATATTAAATAGCTTCATTCAGTTTCGGTTCCAATATAGATATCTAAGTAGCTTTCAGTTAGAGATTGAATGACTCGTTCTAATTCATCAATGAGATTTCTTCTAGTGAGTTTTTCTACAGCATCAATATGAGCAGAACTTCCGGCTCGTCCTAAATATTTATATTTGGTTTTTTTCTCATTATTAGTGGCCATAGGAAAAATTGATTCAGCAGCCTGTAGTTTATAATACCAGTAGATTGTTCCCTTTCCATTAACCTGATAACGAATAATATGACAATTAGCTGGTGCTACTTCCCCTTCCCGTTCAATTTTCTTTATTTTCTGTTTAAGAGAGCGAATTAGACTCTTAATTTGTTTGGCTCTCAGGTGGACATCTTGACTGGTCTTAAGTTCGGAATGTGATGACATTAGCCTTAACTGTAACAAACAACCTCTTTTGATGTTAGCGTATATATTCCGCTAATTAATAAGGTAATAAATTTTAAAAATGACCAAAAATGAAACGGCTACTTCTGTCGAGGAATTCCTGGTGTGGAGGTCTAACCTCTTCCAAGGACTAAAAGCTAGAAAAGAAACTATTATAGAATTACTCGATGCCCTCTCCAGTAACCAACAAGCTCACTCAGTCGTTGAATTGTCTCTCAATCCTTTATTTAGAAGAGATTATAACAGTTTATATAGAGGAATTCAATAGTTTTTACCCACTCAAACTGACCCTAATTATGAACAGAGAATTGAGACTTTATTTTCAGCGGTATCGAGAACAATTCCTCCCACTTCAAAACATTATAACTTATTTGGTATTGACACAACTCCCTGTCCACGACCGTTTGCCGAAACGTTAGCGGATAAAACCTTTATTCATTACCCCAATCCAATTAAGGGAAATAAACCCATTAATATTGGACATTGTTATTCCGTTGTCTGCGCTTTACCTGACCAAATAGACACAGAAAAAGTCCCTTGGGCTGTCCCCTTATCAGGAGAGCGAGTTCCCTCTAAACATAAAGGAGTAAATCAAGGCAATCAACAACTAAAAAAAATCTGGCAAAGTTCTTTATTTTCTGATAAATTATCTGCCTTAGTGGCTGATAGTGACTACAGCCAAAAGGATTTTATTGGGGAACAAGTTAAGCCTGAAGACCTAGTTACTATTACAAGAGTTAGAAGTGACCGAGTTTTTTATCGTCAATTTATTCGGGACCCAAATCAAGCCAAAACTTCGGGACATCCCCGTTGGTATGGGGATAAATTTGACCTTAAAGATGACCAAACTTGGACTGAACCTGATGAAGTTCATCATGTTCCCTTTACAACGAAAAAAGGTCGTCAATTAACAGTGACTATTTCGGGATGGAAACAGATGTTAATGAGAGGAACTAAAAACTATAAAATGAACAATCACCCCTTTACTTTACTCCAGATTGTTGTCAGAGCTCAAGAAAGAAATAGTATTTGGAAACCTATGTGGCTTATTGTTATTGGTTCTCGGCGCGATGAGTTAAGTTTAGTTGATTGTTATCACTGTTATCGACAACGTTATGACATGGAACATCTTTTTCGATTTGGTAAACAAAGATTATTGATGACATCTTATTTAACTCCCGATGTACATCATGAAGAAAATTGGTTTAAACTAACACTTCTTTCTTATGTAAATTTGTGGGCTGCCAGAAAATCAGCTGTGGTTTTACCCCGTGATTGGGAACAGTATTTGAAGACTAATAAATCCATCAAAATCACCCCTAGTCTAGTTCAAAGAGACTTTTCAAGAATAATTACGACCTTGGGGACTTTCGCCAAATTTCCCAAACGTCGAGGTTTTTCTTCCGGACGTATTAAAGGTTACAAAAAAGCCCCACGAACTCGTCATGATGTTATCAAGAAAGGGAGCAAAAAATCAACTAAAAACTTAAAAGCTCCTTAGTTTTCCTCAGAATCTATAGATTAGCCCTATTTGTCAGCCAATTTTATTGACTGATACAGAGCCGATATTTTGGGATTTTAGTTTAGCGTAAAATATACGCTAACAAACTTTTTTTGTCCAAAGTCCAATAATATTATATAATAATAATAGCTTCCCCCACTTTGAGCAGGGAAAGCTAATCAAAAAATGAAGTTATTTAATGGCCGAGTGAGTCAATAAGATTCAATTAACTTGGCTTTATTTGGTTGCTTTTTTAGCTAATTTACGTTTAAAGCTTGCACCAAAAGCGATCGCAACTCCTGCACCCATAATAGTCAAAGGTTCGGGAACAGGTTCACCATTAAAACCAACTTCTCTTACTTGATGAAAATTAGGTTGTCCTCCTGGTCCATAGAAAGTATTCATTGTTAAAACAACAGACTGGACACCTATATATGGGGAGTCAAAATTAAAAGTTTGTTCAGAGAAACTATCAGCTGCAACACCATCAAAATCATCGCCTATTTTTGTACCACTACCATCCTCTTCAGAATAGAAAGCAATAGAGAATTCTCTTAAACCATCCCCAAGAGCATTCTGACTACCACCACGATCATTCCAAAGAACAAAATCTTCAAGAATATAGGATTGATCCAAGTTCAAAGTAAACTCTAAAGGTAAACTTTGACCGGCACGAACAGACATATAAGCGTTACCCGGATTTCTCACAAATTAATTTGAAAGCCCAATCCAGAGATGAAAAATGATAATTTTTAGGACTAATAGAAATTTTGAATATAGATGAATAAAAAAATTGACTTTGATTATCCAAAAATTGAGTTTAAGAGGGAATAATTATATTAACTTTTGATTTTCTCCACTATAAATAAGACTAAATGAAAGTATCAGTCAGTCAACAACTTATGATAGATATCTTTTTTAAAAAACAACTTATTCTACTTATCCAGTATTAGGAATAGTTTTAATTCTTTTGTTAGCAATAGACAAAATATCTTGATAAGGACAAGCACTAGCTATAGCGATAATAATTCTTCTACAACTAATCTTTATTCTGGCTCCCAACTTAAGAAGATTTAGACGTATTCTTCCCACAGTTGCTTTAGCCAATGAAGTTTTTTTTTAAACAGTGTTGACGAAAAGCATTTATGAGAACATAAGCCCAGGAATGTATCCATAATCTTAGTTGATTACTTTGAAATGTTTGAGTTGAAGTTCTATCAGCTAACAAGTCTAATTGTTGTTCTTTAATCCGATTTTCCATCTCGCCTCTCGGACAGTATTTTTTTGTATAAAGTTTTGAGGGTGGAATTTTTGAAGCGGGCAAAGATGTCACCACATGGCGCATTTTTAAGCCATCACTTCCATAACAAACTTTTGTCACTACTCTTCTTTGACAACTCCATGACTTTTCTGTTTTATAACGAATAGAGCGATACCAAGTAGAAATTGGTACTAATTTTTTAACTTCTTCTAAATCTTCTTTTTTCTGAAATAAACTATCCATTAATTCAGTTATTGGAGCTAGTTTTTTTTCATATTCATGTTTGGCTTTTTCAATTACATCATCCGCTCGTAACTTAAGAACGCCATTTGTTCCCATAGCTATAACATAATCAACTAAAGGCTGATTTTCACAAAAATAGAAGATTTCTTCACGGGCATAGGCACTATCACCCCTAACTAGGATATGAGTCTCTGACCATTTTTCTCTAATTAGTCCGATAATTCTTTGTAATTCGTCTAAGGCTCCATCGGCTGGATCTACATTAGATGAACGAAGTTTAGCAACTAATAAATGATGCCCACAGAAAATATATAAAGGAGCATAACATACTCCGTGATAATAACTATTAAAAAATGCCCCTTCTTGATTACCATGTACTTGGTCATCCGTGACATCCATATCTAATATAATACTTAAGGGAGGTTTTTTATAAGACTCTAAACAAAATTCGACAAAAGATTTTTCAATGGCTTCAAAGTTGGGTTCTATTTTATGATAACGACTCGTTTTTTGGTCGAGAATAGTCTCAGGACAATATTCCAATCTATTAATTGTACTTTTTCCAGCTAACCATCCCTTTTTATCTTCAAGTTCATTAAGCTTTTCTAAAGCGATCTTAAGGGCAGGATCGTGACGTAATTTATCATGGTCATTGACATCTTCATAGCCTAAAATAATTCCATAAAGCCTTTGTGCTAATAACTCATGAACGGAATGATCTACATAATATTGATGACGATGATCTTGAAAACAGTTACCAAACTTCTCGGTAATTCCCAGTTTTTTATCCAACTCAGCTATCCAGACAATCCCCGCATCTGAAGTGATTAGTCCCCCATCAAAATTAGCGATTATTTCTTTTCCTTTCTGTTTACTAAAGTTGATTACTTGACGAGGGGTTCGGGGATGACTGGGACTCATTAAATCAGTTTAAGGTAAATTGCTTTAATAATTAAATTATAGCATATTTTATTCTAACAATCTAGTACTATTAGAGATTTTATTAATAATTTTTTTGGAAAAATGAGTGATTGATTTATCTTTTCATCTTTGTCTAATTCGGGTTGATTTTAACTTAAAATCTGACAACAGACTGTTGGTTGGGGAAATCTGCGATCGCTCTGTTCAAACCCACTTCCTGTAAGGCTTCTGTGTTTGGCGATCGCAGATTTTGTGAGAAATTCGGGGTTATTATTAGCAGCATTTCCAGTTAGTCCATTAATCAGTCTTGAGGAGTTTAGACGACCCTCATATCTATAATTACCACCATCAGTGATGCTAGTAATGGCACCATTTCCACCCCAAACCGTGGCTGCAGCAGAAGCTTTTTCGCTAAAACCAAAAGTTAATGCCGCTAGACAAGCTGAACTCACTAAAGATGTTATGATAGCTTGATTTTGGCGTTTGTTAGTACAAATCATTTTATAAACTGAGTATTGTTATATATGTATAATTACACAAAAATATTTTTAAATCAATGTTATGCAGTTCATTGTTTCTAGTAAACTAAAAAATATAAGGTATTTTTTTAGTTGCTATAGCTGATATAGTAATACACTTTATAACTCAGTAATTTTTATGATTAAGAAGACAGTTCTCGCTGATTGATCACACAATCTTGAAGATATAGAGCGATTAACTGTTGATAGCAAATTCCTTTTTCTTGTGCTTTTTGATCAAAATATTCTATTATGTCATTACCTAGAGATAAGGTTACTTGTTGCTTAAGTTGTTTTGCATAGGGGTTGGGACGACGTTTCATGTTAGCAAGATCATATTCTGGTTTCATGATATTATCCTCGATATTCTTGACTTTCTTTTTTGGTTGCTTTTCGGGCTGATATAATTCTAATGATAGAGTCTTGTTCTCGAAAACAATGCACAATTAGTAAGATTCGCATTTTTGAGCTTTGACCAAGTAGTAAAAATCGCTCCTCCCCATTAGAATGATAGTCATCCCAAAATTGAATAGCATTATCATCATAAAATACGGTTTTAGCTTCTTAAAAAGAAACACCATGCTTTTTTTGATTAATTTTGTCTTTTGCGTAATCCCACTCAAACCGTAATTTATTCATATCTATATTATAATCTAAAGGATTTTATTTTTGAATAAGCAGATAAATATTTTATTCATGTTTTTGCTACTCTATTTCTTAAAATAGACTTTTATGCTAAGCTAACATGACGATTGACTGAATAAAAGCTAATTATATGGAACAATCTACCTACTTTACTTCAAAAAATACTAAGATTAGAGGAACTTTAACCCTACCTGATAACATCAATAAACCACCTGTTTGTTTATTTGTGGGTGGTTCTTTCCCTCAAACCCGTGACGGTAATTTAGATAACTCAAAAAAAGACTGGTTTCCTGTTACTTTACCTGACAGAAACTTGTTTAAAGATGAAGCAAAATTATTTAAAAAATTAGGTTATGCTACCTTTAGATATGATAAAAGAGGGTGCGGTGAAAGCGAAGGAGATTGTGATCATGTTGGTCTATTTACTTTAGTTGATGATGCTAGAGAAGCTATAAAATGGTTAAAAACTTTACCTGAAATCGATAATAATAGAATTGGCATTTTAGGACAAAGCGAAGGTGCAGTTATCGCTTTGATGTTAGCTGCTGAAAATTTAGATTTAGCTTTTTATATTTGGCAAGGAGGGGTTTATAATAACCTAGAAACTATTTTAAAATGGCAACGGGATAATTTTTGGAAGTTAGAACAAGATGCGATTGAAAATTTTAAGAATACTTTTCCCTTGATGTATTGGGTTTACGTCAAAACTGATGAATTATGTGATAAAATTAAACAAGGAAATACTAATCTAACACTGGGTGATGAAACTTGGTCTAAAGAATTGGATTTTCTGATCTGGAAACAACATTTTGATTATCCTCCGTTTGAGTTTATTTCTAAGGTAAAATGTCCTGTTTTGTTGTTACATGGAGACTTAGATCATAATACACCCCATACAGAAGCATTATTAGCAACAGAAGCATTAAAAAAAGCAGGAAATACTCAAGTTAAAACCCATATTTTCCCAGGTTTAGATCATAGTTTTCGACGACTAGGAAACCCCGATGAAGACTTTGTAACAGCTATGAAACGACCTCTTGATCCTGAAGTTACCGAAGCGATAAGACAATGGTTCAGCAATTAACAGTTAACAATTATTATAATTTATAATAGTAGGGTGGGCAAAGTCAAAGTCTATTTTAAACAATTTGAAAATCGGAGTATTTTTTGCCCACCGGACAGTGACTTGAATTTAAAATTGATAATTTATGATTTATGATAGTAATGTGGTTGGTGGGCAAATTGAAAATTATGTGAAATGATTTGATAATCTTTCTTTTTTTGCCCACCCTACAGTGACTTGAATTTAAAATCTAGAATTTATGATTTATGATAGTAATGTGGTCGGTGGGCAAATTGAAAAGTATTTGAAATGATTTGATAATCTTTCTTTTTTTGCCCACCCTACAGTGACTTGAATTTAAAATCTAGAATTTATGATTTATGATAGTAATGTGGTCGGTGGGTAAATTGAAAAGTATTTGAAATGATTTGATAATCTTTCTTTTTTTGCCCACCCTACAGTGATTTATGTCCTATTTTTGTGAATTATTATGAGTGACGAAAATCTAAACCCATTGCGTAAAAAACTTGAAAATTTAGTTACAGAGTATCAACAAAAAAATGATTTTACTGGATGGTTTGAAGATATTTATACCGACGCATTAGGAAACCCTGAACAGGTTCCTTGGGCAAAAATGCAGCCCCATCCTTGTTTAGAAAACTGGGTAAAAATAGCCAATATAACCAAGAAAAAAGCTTTAGTTATTGGTTGCGGTTTAGGAGATGATAGCGAAATTTTAGCTCAATATAAGGCTAATGTTACAGCTTTTGATATTGCACCCTCATCCATTGAATGGTGTCAAAAAAGGTTTAATAATAGTTCCGTTAATTACTTAGTTGCTGATTTATTAAACTTAGATAATAGTTGGAAAAACAGTTTTGAGATCATCTTTGAATCAAGAACTATTCAAGCATTACCGATCACTATTAGAAAAGAAGTTATAGAAGCGATCGCAACCTCGTTAAAACCAGGAGGAACCTTATTAATTGTAACTCGTCTTCGAGATACAGAAGACACGATTGATGGTCCACCCTGGCCAGTTTCCGAAGCAGAATTATCACAATTTTCTGAGTATGGTTATCAAGAAATTAACCGTATTCCTTACATTGATACTAATAACCCATCCGTTAAACAAGCATTAATAGAATACCAAAGAAATTGAAGATTAAAAAATTAGCTCGTAGGGTGGGTTAGGTGCGGATTTGATTTTGATAAAAACATCATAAGTTTTTATCCGCATCGTAACCCACCATCTTAACAGAAAAAATGATTCAAGAAACCTGAAAATAACTTTAGTTCATCCGGTTCTTGATAATGGGAAGGTAACAACTCAACTAACCCTTTTTCTAAGGTTTCTAAGACAGTATCAATGTCTTGACGTTTGGGATGTTTAACTTGAGGAAATGATAAAGGTTCCCCAAAACGAACAGTTAGGGTTTTGCGATAATTTGACACTCTCCCGATTTGCACTCGGGAGAGTGTCAATTAATGGTACAAAGTGCATCGTTATCGGTTATTGGCAACTGGTACAGTAGAGTCTGCACAGCTTAAGGATAGCTCAGTGCTTGAGCTTAAATCTTTGGGTCTAGCGACTTTAGGATCGCCGGGCCGTCTGCGTCCTGTTTCTTTGGTTTGACAGATAATTGTGACAATTTCCCCTTTCTGAGTCTCATTATCTTTGGCTTTTTCAGGAGACTTCATGAAAACACCCCCAACATACCCTGTCAGTTTGTTAGCGATGGGATTGTCAGACGGTTGAACGTAAATGTAAGCACCTTGAAAACTGGTGCGAACAGCGTAATTAAAGGTAGAAGGCAAAGTTAGGTTATGATCTTCAGCTATCTTATCAATAACAACCTCAAATTCCCCATTTTCTTGGTAATACGAGCGTTGTGCGGCAGTCATCTTGGTGATGATTTCCAGGGCGGTTGCTTGAGCTTGTTTCACCTGTTCCTTTTCGCTCAACACTGGTTGTTGTTCAATCTTTTCTTCTGCTTGGGTTTGAGCAGGGATTGCAACTAAACTTGTTCCTAATAATAAACTGGCTACAGTTGCGGTTAACCATCTCTGTTTGTTTGTTAATGCTTGGACCATTGTTTGCTCTCCTTATTTAAAATTACTTGGCTAATGGCTTCGATTGAAACAGACGAAAGTAAAAAATACGGTAAAACCACCCTCTATTGATATCATTTTTATTGTTTTAGATAATGAAGGTGGAACGGACAAAATCCATCTACTATTAATGAATTTTGACCTATATAGATATGAATTGTTCCACCTCAAGGAAAACTATAGTTAAACCCTGTCGTTAACAAAGGGGTTTTATTGAAAAAGAAGAGAGTTTAGCCAGTTTAAAATTAATTCATTGACTTGTTGTGGTCTTTCGTCGTGGGGACAATGGCCAGCGTTTTCGATGGGATGAAAAATGGTATTCTGTCCATTTTCTGCCCGTTCCTGGTAAATTTTTGACCCAGCAATAGGAGTCCAAGGATCATCACTTCCCCATAAAACCAAAAGAGGTTGGTTGATGTGGGGTAATAAACTGTTAGGATGGGGCCCAGGAGGAGCAGTTAATACCGAAGCAAACACTTTTTGCGCCCCAGGATCACAAGAGGGTTCATAGAGAATGTCGACTAATTCATCAGTGACTGCGTTGCGATCGCTATAAACTTGGTGAAGGGTGCGACGAATGCGGTGTTTTTGACGAATACGGTTAAAAATAAAGTTTCCCGTCAGGGATGAATTGACTAATTTCGTAAAGCTTCCCATAATAAATCTGAGGGGAAGATTCAACTCATCGGGACGATGGTTCAAGCCACCGGCACAGTTAATTAAGACACCCCCTTGACTAATCTGGGGATAATCAGCCAAAATCATTAATACTAATAAACCACCGATGGAGTTGCCTACAAAAACTGTTGGTTCATTGATATGGTCTTGCCAGAAATCTTTAATTAGATCCCGCCATAATTCTATGGTATAGTCTAATGGAGGTTTATCGGAACCCCCAAAACCCAATAAGTCTAGGGCATAAACGCGATAATTTTCTTGGGCTAAATGAGAAATATTTTTGCGCCAATGACCGAGGGATGCACCAAAACCATGAATCAATAGTAAGGGTTTTCCTTGTCCTTTGACGGTATACTTGATGCGATGACCTTGCCAATACCAATAGTAGGTTTCTAGGGGTTTGCTTGATGAGGATTCTGTAGTGATCATGAGCCGTTTATTAAAAGGTTATAAAATGTTATCTTTATTACCCATAATATAACTCATTTTGCCAAAAATGTATAAAAAGAGAACTAACGAAGTCAGATTTTTCTCACTCCTAAGTTGACAATATTAGTAAACAAGCGGCAGAATAAAATAAGATGACAATAATTTTACATGACAAAACACAAGCAATTGAATAGGGGATATTATTACTAAAAAATCCCTCCCCAATTCAATAATATCTGCTAAGATTACATTTTATTCAAGTTAATGCCAGCCTCTTTGGCCATAGCATTTAACCCTTTCTTTTCTAGGGTCTTAATGGCTTTGGTGGATAGACGTAACTTAACCCAACGGTTGCCTTCGGGCCACCATACCCTTTTCCATTGTAAGTTAGCTTCTTGTAATTTTTTGGTGCGACGGTGAGAGTGGGAGACCGCAAAAGCATTATTCGCTTTTTTGCCAGTGAGTTGACATCTACGGGACATTTCTAACCTCCTAGTTGATACAATCTGGTCTGATCTTTAATAGTAGCAAACTCTGGAAGGGTTTTCTGTCACATCAGACAAAATAGAGGTCAACACTTCGACTTCCCTCAGTGTTGACCCCAACAAGGCAAGAAAACAAAAATAATCCTATTTATTGGGTTGAGGGGTCATGCGTAAATAGGGTTTAACTTCTGTAACTCCCTTGGAAAACTTCTGTTTTGCTTCTTCTGTGGAAATGGAGGGAACAACCACACAATCATCTCCATCTTTCCAGTTAGCAGGAGTAGCCACTTGATGGTAATCGGTTAGTTGTAAAGAATCAATTACCCGTAAGATTTCATCAAAATTACGTCCTGTACTAGCAGGATAGGTTAAACTGAGGCGTAATTTCTTGTTAGGGTCGATAATAAAGACAGAACGAATGGTGAGATTATTCAGGGAGTTCGGATGAATCATCCCGTATAAGTCCGCTACTTTGCGATCGGGATCGGCAATAATAGGATAGTTAACGGTGGTGTTTTGGGTTTCGTTAATGTCATTAATCCAACCTTTATGGGAGTCCACGCTATCCACACTCAAGGCTAGAACCTTAACGTTACGTTTTTCAAATTCCGGTTTAAGACTGGCTACTGTGCCTAGTTCTGTGGTACAAACCGGTGTATAATCGGCAGGATGGGAGAAAAGAACAACCCAACTGTCTCCAGCCCAACTATGAAAAGAAATAGAACCTTCGCTGGTATCTTGGGTAAAATCGGGTACTGTGTCACCAAGTTGAAGAGCCATATTTGTAACTTCCTATACAATTTCAAAGCAGTAACTACATTATTATCACGAGAATTTAGGAATATAGTTAAATTTTATACATTTATAACAATTGTCAGTGATCAGTGAGCAGTTACCAGTGATCAGTTATTATTGCAAACGACAAAGATAATAAAGCCACATATCACTGCAAGAGATTCTATCATGGTTTGTAGTTAGTTCTAAGCCGTTTTTCCAAGAATAGACTTTAATATCATTAAATATTGGTTCTAGTTGTTTAATTTGTTCTGAGGCACGAATATAATAAGTTCTGAGACGAAAATTATGGGATTCATCCCGAAGAATTGCATAACTATTTTCTTTGATGCTTTGATAACTAATCCCACCATTAAAACCACGCAAAAAAGCAAACATAACCAAATCAATGTATGTTTTAAAAATATTTAAACTCAGATGAGATTGCCAATTAAATGATTGTTCTATGGCTTGAAGATTATGACTAGAAAAAAAGAAATAGGCTCCAGATTTACCTACACGATTAATTTCTTGTAATACTTTTAATCTGTCTTCATGGGAAATATAATCAATACCGTTGAAACTAAATAAAATTAAATCAAAAGAATTATCGGCAAATTGACTTAATTTTCTAGCATCTCCTACTATTAATTTTATGGAGGGATAATAAGGACTAAATCTTTGTTGACAAGCTTCAATCATACTAGAAGAATAATCCACCCCAATATAATCTTTAACCAGAGGAAAAAAATGTTTTGTCGTCCGCCCTCCTCCTACCCCTAAATCAAGCATTTTCATGTTTGACAATTGATTTCTAAGCAGCTTAATCAGGGTTTCTTCTGCTGGCTGTAATTGCTGTAAATATTGATAATAATTAACCACATCTGAGGTTGAATAAGTCTGAAAATTTTTATCTTTAATCATATTTAATACCATCTTTTACATTGCACTGTTTCCTATGAATAAGAACAGATTTCTAATTTTTACCTGCTAAAATCATCAGAATAAACTAATTTAAAACCATAAACAAAGTGGGGTGAGGAATGAAACTACTAAAAAGTTTTTTATGGGGACTGCTTGTTTCTCAAACCGTAGGAGTTGCTGTTGATGCCAATGATCTCGAATATTGGGACTTTGATGTTCGTCAAAATAGGGTAGAAATCGTCACAGAAGAGGGGGTTAGACCCAAAGCTTCCATGATTGCTAACCCCACCCGTCTCATTATCGATTTACCTGGGGTTAACTTAGGAAAACCAAGCATTTCCCAAGATAAGATCAGTGGTTACGTCAAAGAGGTTCGAGTTGGCCAGTTTGATCCTTATACCACTCGTATTGTAGTGGAATTGGGGGAAGAATATTCTATGCGTCCTTGGGAAGTGAAGGTGCGCAGTTTAGCAAATAACCGTTGGTATGTGCAGTTATCGGACTTTCAACCCCATTCTGTCTATTCTTTGCCAGCTGAAGAGGCACCGGTTGCTATTATCGTACCTTTACCTAAACCAGGTGGTCCGAGTTATGGGAGTCGTGGCCGTTATACGGTGGTGATCGATCCTGGCCACGGAGGGCGAGATCCTGGGGCGATCGGATTAGGGGGATTGCAGGAAAAACGGGTGGTTTTGTCGATTTCGGCTGAAGTTGCCAAAATTTTAAGGCAACGGGGTTTTAACGTCGTTATGACCCGTTCTGGGGACTCTTTTGTCTCCTTGAGTGGACGGGTACAAAAGGCGGAAAATAGTAACGCCAATGTGTTTGTTAGTATCCATGCTAATGCGGTAGGGGGTAATAAAACTCAGGTGAATGGTATGGAAACTTTTTATTTTTCTTCTGGTTATCGTTTAGCTTTGAGTATCCATCGTAATATTGTGCGCGGGGTGACTATAGCTAGAAATAGGGGTGTGAAACAAGCACGGTTTTATGTGTTAAGAAAAACCTCTATGCCGGCCGCTTTGGTGGAAGTTGGTTTTGTTACGGGTAGCGTGGATAATCGTAATTTAAACAGTGCTAGTTATCGTCAGAAAATGGCTGAGGCGATCGCTGATGGGATTACGGAATATTTACGATAGAATATCAGAAGATGAAATAAGCAGCAATTAAGATAGACTATCAAAAGAAAATATCAAGTTTTATGTAGCAGATAGTCTAATTTAAGTAATATTATACTAATGTATAAAGCATTGTCTTTCCCAAAAAGGAGGGTAAAAAAATGGGACAAACCCTTACTATGTCAGCCCTCTATAAAAAACTGACTACATTTGGACTCAATAAAAAATATATCCGAGAATATGGTTTACCGAGTTGGTGGGATGATGAACTTAATGATAAACCTTTTGCTGTGTTAGAGGGGGCGGGTTACATAGCTGATAATTTCAATATAGATTTAAAATCCTTATTAACCCCTGGAGAAGAGGTTAAATTTAATACTTTACCTCTTCCTAAATTTAAACAGCATAACAGTAAAAATAAAGAACATCCTCATCTTGCTCAAACATTGGCTAGTCGGGTAGCTGAATTAATTTCCTATGGGAGTAATATTGAATATAAGAACTTAGCTAATGATGCTCAAATGATTAGAGAAGAAATTTTAAGTAATCATAAGACAGTTAGTTTAGAATCTCTTTTAGATTATTGTTGGAGTAAAGGCATAGCAGTGGGATATTTTAATAATTTTCCTAAGAAAATTAAGAAATTTGCTGGATTAATTCAATGGCAAGAAACTTTTCCCGTTATTATTCTTAGTGCAAAACATACACATAGGGCAAAATTTACCTTTGACTTAGCCCATGAATTAGGACATTTAGCATTAGGACATTTAGAAAAAGGGGTTTTAGTTGACGAAGAAATTGAATTTAATTCTAACGATAATGAAGAACAACAAGCTAATGAATTTGCTGTTCAATTATTGTTAGATAAGTATGATAACCACTTAGGGAAACATAAATTTCAAAATGCTGAACGTCTTACTCGATACGTTTGTAAAATTCTTATTCCTAAACTTCCCAATATCCAACCAGATGCAATCATTCTTAACTATGGATGGCATAATAAAAATTGTTTTCGTCAAGCTATGGCTGCTTTAAATATACTAGAAGTGTCAACTGATGGACAAAAACTTATTAATAAGTATTTAGCAGATAATTTAGACTGGGATATGTTTAGTGATGAAACCTATGAATATTTAGAGAAAGCTTTAGGAGTTTAAAATTGCCAGGTTTTTACTGTTTGGATAATGACATTATTTTTAAACTTGCTACTTATGATCTTTTTAATGATACCCTTCAATCTCTTGATATTGAAAAAAATCATATTTATATTCTTGACATTTTTAAATACCAGTGCAGGAAAAAAATTAAGCGTGAGAGAGGGAATAAACCTAATAATATTGAAAAATATGATAGAAAAAAAGCTTTAGATATCACCAAAAATTATCAAACTATCTCAGAACGAAATCTTATTGATTTTGAGCAAAATATTTATACTAAATTGATAGACTATAGTAAACTAAATCAGCAGGGAAATAATAAAATTGATAAAGGAGAAGCTATTTTAATTAGTTATGTCTGCTCTCTTAATCAACAGGAAAATGATAATTATTTATTAACAGGAGATAAACGCTGTTTAAGAGCATTGAGGAATTCAGGAATGACTGATATTATAGAACGTCTTCAAGGTAGAGTATGGTGTTTAGAACAACTAATTTTGAAAAATATTGAACAATTTGGCTTTAACTTAATTCAATCTAAAATTTACCAAAAAAATAATTGTGATATGAACATAAAATTTATCTTTGGTTATAGTGAAACAGCATCAGAAGATGAAGTTACAGAACTTTTAAAACAAGAAATTATAGACTTAAAAAAGGAAACAAGAAACCTCCTGTATCCTTATCCCGATGATTAAGCAGTTACAAATTATCAGTTATTATTTATTCAACAACAACACACCATTCGTGTAATTCATATTTAACACAATGGTTAACAATTAGGGGATCTTGTTTAACGATCGCTTGTGCTTCTTCTAAGGAATCTGCTTTAAATAATAACACTCCTCCCCCATATTCTCCCCAATATCCCGTTTTAGCTTCGTGTCCTTCGTTAATTAATTCTTGGACATATTGTTTATGATCAGGGACATATTGATCAAATGTCTTCTTGTCGACAATTCCTGCTTCAATTTTAGCAAACCAAGCCATAGTAAAAATAAAAATAATTAGGTATCTGGACTCATACTCTATATTATATCATATTAATTTAATAAGTAAAAAAGTAACATCATAACTTACCTCTACTTGATCAGGATAACACTGAGAATTCCAATAATTAATTAATCGTTTCATCTCAGGGATTGATAATTTTTCTTGCTTTAAATTTAGTCCTGCACCGATAATCTTAAGACTTCTGAAAAAATCGGCAGCATTTTCATAATTCATGGTATAATCACCCTCCAGCAGATGAATTTTATGGGGTGGAATAGATAGTTTTCTGATTACTTCTTCAGTATTTGGTAATTGATTTCTGGTAAAGGGTAAATTTAACTCTTGACACATCTTTTTCCATTCAGGAAAACTGCGATGGTTGGGAAAAGCTAATAATAATATTCCTCCTGGTTGCAACATATTAATTAAACGGTTTAAACTATTAACAATGTCTTCAAACCATTGCACAGTAAAGCTACTAATAATAGCAGCATAGGTATGAGGCTCTGCTTTTACTCTTTCTCCATCTATTTTTCTGAACTGAATTAACTCTTTTTCTGCTTCGGAAATTTGTAGATTATTTGCACAATAATTGAGCATTTCTTCAGAAATATCAATAATATCAAAAAAGTGATCAGGAAACTGTTTAATAAGTCCCTTAGTTACAAAACCTGTCCCACAACCAATTTCTAAAATTGTACCTTTCGGCAGAGAAATAACAGAGTTTTTTGCTATTTCTAATAACTTTTCGGCACTTTCTTTTTGAACTTGGGAATGAGATAAATAATTAGCAACTCCTTTACTAAAATTGTTTGCTATTGCATCTTTTTTGGATGAGTTAGCAACTTTAATTATCGCCATGATTGTCTATTTCTCCTAATGTTTGATTTACAATAGATAAGCAAGATTTTAGATGAGTAAAAGGTAAGCAGTGTCCAGCATCCTCAATTTCGTAATATTGACTATTTTTGCTCACCTTTTTGTAAAATTCTTGAGAATAAGATACAAGAAAAATTCTGTCTTTTGAGCCATGAATTATATTAATTTTGGGTATTTTTTCTAGAATATTTATATCTAATTTGGCTTTATTTAATAGTTTTAAATCTTCTTCTAACCTTTCCCTGTTAAAGTTTTGCTCCTCAGTTTCAATATAAGGAGAAGGATAATAACATTTTTTATAGAAAGATTTTAAAACATTTTTTGGGTTATTTTTAAACTCATCTATCATCAATTTTAGTCCATATTTTGTTCTTTTTCTTGACTTTTCATTGTCAGGATGAAATTCAGAAAAACTATTGAATAAGATTAGGATGTTAGCTTTTTTTAGTATTTCTCTGGGACATAAATGTAAGCCAAAAGAATGAGCAAAAATGATTTTATTTAGCTCATTATCTGTAAATTCTGGATAAATTTCGTCTTGAAAATATCCTCTATCATAGGTTTTAAATTGAAAATTACTTGATAATATCTCCTGCCATTGTTCCCAACAGTTTCTATCAAAACCCCAACCATGATAAGCGATAATTTCTCCTTTAAGACTCATGATACTGTTTAAGCAAAGAAATAAGATAATTGATCTGTTCTGGTTGATGTTTGCTGGATAAAACAAAACGAATTCTAGCAGTATTTTTGGGGACAGTTGGGGGTCTAATAGCAGTTGCTAAAATGCCATTTGTTTCTAAATATTGTGATAAATTTAGGGCTTTTTCTTCATCACCAATAATCACAGGAATAATTGGAGAAATTGAATTACAAACCTTATAACCTAAATTTATTAGCTGATTTTGTAGATAATCTATTCGTCCACCTAAATATGTTCTCTCTTGATCTAAGCTAGGAACGAGATCAATAGCAGCATCAATAGAACCAATAACAGCAGGAGGTAAGGCAGTGGTATAAATGAAACCTGGACAACAATTAATCAAATAATCACGTATCAGTTTAGAAGTAGTAATAAACGCTCCAAAACTTCCTATTGCTTTACCAAAGGTTCCCAAACTAATATCAATTCCTGACTTATTTGCCGTCAGTCCCATGCCCTTCTCTCCCATGATACCTAAAGCATGGGCATCATCGAGGTAAAGAAGTGTGTTATATTGTTGCGAAAGTTGAATCAAACCATCCACATCACTGCGATCGCCTTCCATACTAAAAACCGTCTCAGTAACGATTAAAATGCGATTGTAGCCCTGTAAAACAGCTTTTTTCAGTAATCTCTCCAAATGACTTAAATCGTTGTGTTGATAGCGTTTCCATCGGGCTTTACTCAGGAAAATACCTTGTAGAATACTATTATGAACCAGGCGATCGCATAACACTAAAGATTTTTGGTCAACTAAACTAGGGATAATAGTAGTATTAGCTTGAAATCCTGTGTTAAATAGCAAAGCAGCCTCTTTACCACAGACTTTTGCTAATTTTTGCTCTAATTTTTCGTGAATATCATAAGTTCCTGTCACTAAACGGGAGGCAGTGGAACCTGTTCCATATTGTTTAGTATAGTTTTGTGAGGCTAACATTAGACTAGGATGTTTGGAAAGTCCGAGATAATCATTAGAACTAAAATTAATTAGACTCTTCCCATTTTTAACAATAGTAACCCCATCTTGAGGACAAATAGCCTTTAGTTGTCGAATGTTATTATTTTTCTCTGTTTCCTGTAATTCTTTGGCAATAAAATCTAATTTATTACTCTTATTTATACCTGAAAGCATCTAACTTTTTCAACCTCAACTGTAGGGTGGGCAAATTCTCAAAAAATAATCGCAGGATTAAGGATTGTTATTATTTGCCCACCATCATATATTTTACCTCTTCTTGCATAGCTTCGAGACGCTGCTAAAAACGTCTCTAACCATCTTTACTCCTCTTTTGTTTTCGGTTTATAAGTCGATTTAATTTCTAACTCTTTCAACTGTTTAGCATCAACAGAAGCTGGTGCTTCTGTCAACAAACAACTCGCTTGCTGAGTCTTAGGAAAGGCTATGACATCACGGATAGAGTCTTCTTTTGCTAGTAACATAACCAGACGATCTAACCCGTAAGCAATACCCCCATGAGGTGGAGTTCCATACTCAAACGCTTCTAACAAAAAGCCAAACTTATTGTAAGCTTCTTCTAAAGATAAACCAATGGTTTCAAAGACCTTTTCTTGGATGTCTTTTTGATAGATACGTAAGCTTCCACCGCCAATTTCTACCCCATTATAAACCAAGTCATAAGCTTGCGCTCTCGCTGTTGATAAATCGTCTATATCTGCTAAATTAGGGGCAGTAAAAGGATGGTGTAAAGCTTCTAAGCGTTTCTCGTCAGCATTCCATTCAAACATAGGAAACTCTGTGATCCAAAGCAAGTTAATCTTATCGGGATCAATTAAATTCATCCGTTGACCAATCACCAATCTTAAGCGTGATAAAGACTTATTTACCGTGTCCGTATCTCCAGCACCAAATAACAATAAATATCCAGGTTTTGCGCCGATTCTTGCCAATAATTCCGCTTTTTTATCCTCCGTCAAATTATCCTTAATCGCCCCAATAGTATCTAGTTTATTATCTTCTTTAACCCGAATATAAGCGATACCTTTTGCCCCTGCTTCCGTAGCTTCTTTAAATAAGTCACCCCCTGGTTTAATCTGCACATTAGAGATAGCATCATTGCCCCCAGGAATGGGTAAAACTTTCACCTTTCCCCCATTCTTAACTACTCCTGAGAACACTTTAAATCCGCTATCTTTAACAATATCAGAAACATCAACTAAGGTTAAATCAAAGCGAGTATCAGGGCGATCATTTCCGTACTTTTCCATAGAATCTTTATAAGTTAACCGAGGAAAAGGACGAGGTAAATCTATATTTTTAACCGTTTTAAAAATGCTACAAACTAATCCTTCATTCAATTCTAATATTTCATTTTCGGACATAAAACTCATTTCCATATCCAGTTGCGTAAATTCTGGCTGTCTATCTGCCCGTAAGTCTTCATCCCGAAAACACCGCGCAATTTGATAGTAGCGATCGCAGCCTGAAACCATCAATAATTGTTTAAATAATTGCGGTGACTGAGGCAGTGCATACCACTGTCCTGGGTGAACTCTAGAAGGTACTAAATAGTCCCTTGCCCCTTCAGGAGTAGAACGAGTCAAAATAGGGGTTTCTATTTCCATAAATTGCTGTTCATCTTCCAGATAACGACGGATAGCCTTAACAACTGTATGGCGTAATTGTAAATTTTTAGCCATGCGATCGCGTCTCAAATCTAAATAACGATACTTGAGACGAGTTTCTTCCTTAACAAACTCTGCATCTAAACTCGAAACCACAAAAGGCAGTTGTTTATTGACCCCATTTAATAACTCAATGGACTCTGCATAAATTTCTACTTCTCCCGTGGTAATTTTAGTATTTAAAGACTCAGGGGGACGCTTACTAACCTGTCCAATAATTTTGACTACATATTCGTTGCGTAACGTCTCAGCAATGGGGTAGGATGTAGGGGTACGCTGAGGATCGCTGACAATTTGCACGATTCCCGTGCGATCGCGTAGGTCGATGAAAATCACCCCACCGTGATCCCGACGGCGATCAACCCATCCAAACAGGGTTACAGTCTTCTCAACATCCGTTGCGCTTACATGATTACAATAATGGGTTCTCATCTGAAGTTTGTCTAATTTGTTATTGTACTGAGGTCGTGCATTATAACGCTTCACACTGACCAAAATTGAGACGTACCCCCCATTATCGCTTATTTTTGTAACCCCTAACTGTTTTCTATTTAACGAGATATTTTTTTTAAGATTAAGTTTATATTTTTGCCAAATTATAGATTAAACTTTAAAATTGCTTAACGTCCCACGCTCACTAAACTGAAATAGTGATCCTTCCAATTGAAAAGTGAGATTATAGAGGGTTCAACAGTAGTTAAACCCTAATTTTAGTAGTAGTTCCTTTAACTGGGCGACAACTATAAATAACGGGACTCCCCACCTTTTTTAATGTTTATTTTACAGCTTAGTTAGAGAGGATAAATTTATAATTAAACTAAGAATGTTCTAAAAATTTAAGACGAATAATGAATAAACTATTATTGGGGCATTTTCACCTTCTGACGAATTAAGTGGTATTGCGATCGAGGGGACGGAATTACCTAGTACACCAGAACCTTCAAGCATTCTTAGTTTAGGGGTTTTGTTGGGTATGGGTGCGTTGTTGAGAAAAAAACAAAAATAAAAGTTAATTTTTTGTAACACAATCAAGGTAAGCATTGCTTACCTTTTTTAATATTTATTTTACAGCTTAGTTGGAGATTATAACCTTACAATTAATTTATTAATTTAAGCTTGGATACAATGAAACATAGTATTCAAAAATTTAATCCCGATAAGCTTTATGAAATTGTTGTAAGTGGTTGTTTTTCCATTAAAGCCCAATCATCCACAGAAGCACAACAAAAACTAGAAGCATTATTAGGAGAAATGGACGCAGATCACTGGGAAATCGAAAAAATTAATGAGGTAGAATGTTAGCGATGATTTCTTTATCTGAAGCTGAACAAAAAGCCATCGAGTTTATTACAGACGAGTGGGAACTATCTGACCAAGAAAAAAACTTATTTGTCATAAATAATTCCCGTAAAATTGATGATAAATGGTGGTATATGGTCGAGGTTACAGTTAATAACTTGCCCGATAAATGGGTTGTCCAAGTTTATGATGATGGAGACTGTGATCCCTGTTATACCTTTATTTCTCCCTTTTCTGAACAAGAAAAATCAACTTATTTAGATAAGCTACCTAATAAGTTAGCTTTAGCTGTTCAAGAAGAGAGAAAAGGTCATATCTAATTTCCTCCGTATTTATGCTGATACGGTTATCCTCCTTTCCACTACCAAACAAGAAAGCTACGATCAGATCAGAAACGTTTACAAACCTTAACATAAGAGGAAACAGCCATGATGAGCCTAATAACCGTCTTAATCTTTCTCTGGGGACTTGTAGCAATTGCCGATAGGCTAACCAAAGAGTATCCCTCAACCTAGAATATACTGAGTTCATTTTAGGTTAGAGATAGTATAGTAGAGATATATAGAGCAAACCTCTCTTTTTCATGGAGATAAACACTTATGATGTTACCCGGTTTATGTTCTGCCCGTAGTAAAACCCTATTTTGGACTGGTGTTACTTTAGCCATAGTGGCCATTTTGTAACAGGCCATAGTAGAATCTTATTTTCGTTTTTTCCGTCTATTATGTTATTCTGTAGGTTATTTGTCTTAATCAGGGGTTTGTCCTGGTTAAAGCCTATGCAGCATAACATGGTGGAGGATTGGATTAAAGATGAATATTTTGGGCATTTCTGCCTATTATCATGATAGTGCTGCTGCCTTAGTGCAATCGGGACAGGTTATAGCAGCAGCACAAGAAGAGAGATTTACACGCAGGAAACACGATGCCAAGTTTCCTAAGAATGCTATTAGTTATGTTCTGCAAGAAGCCAATATTTCCCTCAGAAAGTTAGATTATATTGTTTTTTATGAAAAGCCTTTAATTACCTTTGAAAGACTCTTAGAAACCTATATTACTTATGCACCAAAGGGGTTTCGTTCTTTTGTCAGTGCCATGACTGCATGGCTACAAGAAAAGTTATATTTAAAGACAGTTTTAAAGAAAGAATTAGCAAAATTAGCTAACTGTAAAACCTCCCAACTTCCCCCATTATTATTCACCGAACACCATCAATCCCATGCTGCTTCTGCCTTCTTTCCTAGTCCCTTTGAAACAGCAGCCATTTTATGTTTAGATGCGGTGGGAGAATGGGCAACAACCTCCTTATGGTTAGGGGAAGGTAATAACATGATTCCTCAGTGGAAAATCGACTTTCCCCACTCCTTGGGTTTACTATATTCTGCCTTTACCTATTATACAGGATTTAAAGTCAATTCTGGTGAATATAAATTGATGGGATTAGCTCCTTATGGTGAACCCAAATATACTAATTTAATTTTAGAGAATTTAATTGATATTAAAGAGGATGGAACATTTCGCCTCAACATGGATTATTTTAACTATGCAACTGGGTTAACTATGACTAATAATAAGTTTGCTCAATTGTTTGGTCAACCTCCCCGAAAACCAGAAAGCGAAATCACCCAACGGGAGATGAATATTGCGGCTTCTATTCAAGAAGTAACCGAAGAAATTGTTTTAAAATTAGCTAATACTGCTCATAAAGAATTAGGTACAGATAATTTATGTTTAGCCGGAGGAGTGGCCTTAAATTGTGTCTCCAATGGCAGACTTTTAAGAGAGGGAAAATTTAAAGATATTTGGATTCAACCCGCCGCAGGAGACGCTGGAGGAGCCATTGGTGCAGCTTTAGCTATTTGGTATCAATACTTAGAAAATCCTCGTTATGGCAGTCATTTTGATAGGATGAAAGGCTCTTATTTAGGACCCCAGTTTAGTGATGAGCAAGGGCAGCAATATCTTGATGATGTCAGAGCAAATTATGTTTATTTAGAAGACAGTGAACTATTTAACAAAGTAGCAGAAATATTGGCAGAAGGTAATGTAGTGGGTTGGTTTCAAGGACGGATGGAATTTGGACCCAGGGCGTTAGGAAATCGGTCTATTATTGGCGATCCTCGTAATGAGAAAATGCAGTCAGTGATGAATCTAAAAATCAAATATCGGGAGTCTTTTCGCCCCTTTGCTCCTTCCGTTTTAGCAGAGAAAGTTGACCAATATTTCGAGTTAGATAAACCCAGTCCTTATATGTTATTAGTAGCTGAAGTTAAAAAAGACTTACATATCCCTATGAATGAGGAACAAAAGCAATTATTTGGTATCGATAAATTGAAAATACCTCGCTCAAAAATTCCTGCTATTACCCATGTTGACTATTCAGCAAGAGTGCAAACTGTTCACCCAGAAACTAACCCCCGTTACCACCAATTAATTAAACAATTTGAAACCTTGACAGGGTGTGGTGTTTTAGTTAATACTTCCTTTAATGTTAGGGGAGAACCGATTGTTTGTACCCCAGAAGATGCCTATCGTTGTTTTATGCGTACCGAGATGGATTATTTAGTAATTAATAATTATTTATTAGCCAAATCTAAACAACCTCAATGGCAAAAAGACGATGCTTGGCGAGATGAATTTGAACTAGATTAATTAACAACAGAGGTTTAAAAATGTTTCAGGAAATACCAAAGTTAGATAAAAAAGGATTACGAGAATTTGGCTTAATAACAGGAGGATTTATTGCCTTACTGTTTGGTTTATTATTACCCTTATTATGGGGTCATCAGTTACCCCTAATTCCTTGGATTATTGCCATAGTTTTAGTCATTTTATCCCTATTGATTCCTCAATCCCTTGCCCCTATTTATCAAGGATGGATGAGAGTTTCTCAGGTGCTTGCTTGGGTAAATAATCGTCTTATTTTGGGGATTATTTTCTTTATCATTGTGACACCTATGGCCTTAATTATGAAAATAATTAAACGAGATCCTTTGAAAAGAAAATTTGAGTTTAGATTAGGAACTTATCGAGTTTCTAGTCAAATTAAAAATAAACTTAGTATGGAGAAACCTTATTAATGGAAGGATTTATTGAACTTTTACAAGATTTATGGGGCTTTTTAAACGAACGTAAAAAGTATTGGTTAGCTCCATTGATTATTACTTTAGTATTATTAGGTGCTTTGATTGTCTTTACTCAAGGATCGGCGATCGCTCCTTTTATTTATACTTTGTTTTAGCTGTTTTTATTTATTGTTAATAGGATAGATAATGAAAACAGATACTATTTTTTATCGCTTGTTTCAATCATTTCCTAGTTTCTTCTTTGAACTAATTAATCATAACTCAGAAGAAGCTAGTAACTATGACTTTTCATCCGTAGAAGTGAAACAGTTAGCTTTTCGTATTGATGGGGTATTTTTTCCCAAAACTGAAACAGATCTTATCTATTTTTTAGAAGTTCAATTTCAAAAAGATATTAACTTTTATGCTCGTTTTTTCAGTGAAATAGTCTTGTATTTGAGCAAAAACTCTTTACAATCTGATTGGAAGGGAGTTATTATTTATCCTAATCGTCAAGTAGACTCATCTAATACTCAACATTATCAAGAATTACTCAATTCCCAAAGAATACAACGCATTTATATTAATGAATTAGAAACATCTGACACAAAGTCTCTCGGTATTGCTATAATTGGACTGATAGTGTCAAAAGAAACGGAAGCCGTTGAAACTGCTAAACCAATCATTCAAAAAGTTCGTCAGGAAATGATTAACCAGCAGCAACAAAGAGAACTTTTGGAACTATTAGAGACTATTCTAATTTATAAATTACCAAAAATTAATCGTCAGGAACTAGAAGCTATGTTTAGTTTAAGTGATTTAAAAGAAACAAAAATTTATCAAGAAGTTTTAGAGGAAGGAAGACAGGTAAGTAAAATAGAGTCTATTCCTAGAATGATAAAATTAGGTCTTAGTTTAGAAATTATAGCAACTTCTTTAGATTTACCTCTAGAAATAGTCCAAGCAGAAGCTAATAAGAATCAACACTAAACCTCATTAATATCATTACTTAGGTTACTCATAAATAAAACAAAGTAGAAACGACTAATTATTAATCTTTATACTTTGTTTTATAGATAGTTAAAGGGAACGAAAAGACCAATGAATACGTTGTATAGTATCTACTGCATTCGGATTATTTCCATAATAACTAACAATCACAACTGTTGTATTGTTAGAATCGCGAATGTAGCTGTGAATTTCATTACCAAAATGGAATTCTGTACCCTCTCCAGCTACCCAAAGTCTAACTGCTGGTTTATTATCTATAGTTAAATTACCACGCTTAGTTATACTCACAGTAGTCGGTCCTTCAATCGTTCTTTGATTAGTAGGAGGAACAACATCATTAAATCTTTGTGGGAAAAAAGAAACTTCAGTCTTAATTACATTATTGATGTTATTTCTATTTTTACTACTCCAAAGAGTCCATATTGGAATATTAGATGGTGTTTTTTTCAATGGTGTAGTTTTGTGGAGTTTGAATAGAAAATTTATTATCTACAGTATGAGTTTTAAAATCATTCTGAGATTGAGCAGAACTAATAGCAGTTTTAAAGAGAGGAGAAACAGTAGTAAATAGACTAAAAAAGACTGCCCTACTTATAATAGCCGATATTTTTAATGGTGCTTTGAGCATGATAATTTTTACCTTTGTAAAATTAACCATCATTAGATTTAGTATTATATCATTATAAAATAAAACAAAATAGAAACCAATAGTGCTAAAATGAGTTATATATTCAACCACCATAACAAAAATAAATTATGTCCATTAAAGCATTTGTAACAGGAGGAACCGGATTTATTGGCGCAAACTTAATAAGACTTTTATTAAAAAAAGGTTATGAAGTTCGTGCTTTAGTTCGTCCTCAAAGTAGTTTAGAAAATCTCAAACCTTTAGATATTGAAATCATAAAGGGGGATCTTAACGATATTAACTTAAGCGAGAAAATAAGAGGTTGTAATGTGTTATTTCATGTCGCTGCTCATTACTCCTTATATCAAGCAGATAAAGAGCAATTACACAATAGCAATGTATTAGGAACTCGTTCTATTTTACAGGCGGCCAAACAAGCTAATATTGAACGTATTATTTACACCAGTTCCGTTGCTGCCATTGGAGTAGGGAACCCCGGAGAAATAGTCAATGAAACCCATCAAAGTCCCGTCAATGAATTAGTCGGACATTATAAGAAATCGAAATATTGGGCAGAACAAGAAGCAAAAAAAGCTATTATTAAGGGGCAAGATATCGTTATCGTTAACCCCAGTACCCCCATTGGACCACTAGACATTAAACCCACTCCTACGGGAGAGATTATTTTACGTTTTTTACGCCGTCAAATGCCAGCTTATGTCGATACAGGGCTAAATATTATTGATGTGCGAGACGTAGCGCAAGGTCATCTGTTAGCATTAGAAAAAGGGAAGACAGGGGAACGCTATATTTTAGGCAACAAAAACCTCAGTTTAAAAGCCTTGTTAGAAGAATTATCCCAACTAACAGGGTTAAAAGCCCCCCAACAAACCTTACCCCTTTGGCTACCTTTAACTGTAGCATGGGTAGAAGAGACCTTATTATCCCCTTTGGGTAAAAAACCATCAATTCCTATGGATGGGGTAAAAATGTCTAAACAGCCGATGTATTATGATCCATCTAAAGCTATTAATGAATTAGGTTTACCCTCTTCTCCCATTAAAAATGCTCTGCAGGATGCCATTAATTGGTTTACAAATAATGGCTATGTATAAGTAAATTACTGTTCATAATTCATAATAAGTAAAAATTATGGAAGAATCTATCACTTATTGTTGGAATGATATTGGCGTTTCGGGGGATAGTTCTTGTGCTGAATTGAAAACAGTTATTCATTGTCGGAATTGTTCGGTTTATCGAGGTGCCGGTAGAACTCTCTTACAAAGAAATTCCCCAGAAGGTTATGTCGAAGAATGGACAGACATATTAGCACAAGATTGGCAAGAAGCAGCAGCAAAAGCTGAAGAAGAAGGTTCAACTTTAGTTAAAAAAGAGACAGTTAATGATGAAATTGTTGCTCTAGTTATTTTTAGAGTTTTTCAAGAATGGTTAGCCTTACCAGCATGGGTTGTTAAAGAAATTACTCATATCCATCCTGTTCATACTTTACCCCACCGAGGTAACCACGTTTTTGCTGGAATTGTTAATATTCGTGGTGAGATTTTAATGTGTATTTTACTGAGAAATCTCTTAGCATTACCTCTTGGAGACTTGGATGAGAAAGACAAGAATTTAAAAGATTTATCTTCTATTGTTCCTGTCATTTATGAGAGAATGATTGTGATTGAAATACAATCCAATCGTTGGGTATTTCCCGTAGATGAAATTTTAGGGGTTTATCGTTTCTCTTCACAACAATTACAAGATACTCCTGTTGTTATTTCTAAAACTCCTGATACTTATACCAAGAGAATTATTTCATTAGAAGGAAAAAACATTAACTATCTAGATTATGAATTAGTATTCTATGAATTATTATTCTATACTTTAAATCGAGCCTAATTAACAAGAACAATAAATTATTATGTCTGTAATCAACGTCAAAAATCTTAGTAAAACTTATAAAGTTTCTTTAAAAAAGCCAGGTTTCAAAGGCACGATTGACCACTTTTTTAAACGCACGTATAGAGATATAGTAGCAGTGAAAGATGTATCATTTACCATTAATTCTGGTGAGATTGTTGGCTTTTTAGGGGCAAATGGTGCAGGAAAAACCACCACTCTAAAAATGTTAACAGGATTAATTCACCCCTCAAATGGAAAGATTAAGATAGTTGATCGTACTCCTTTTAAGCGTCATCCTACTTTTTTAAAAAAGATGAGTTTAGTTATGGGACAAAAACAGCAATTATTATGGGATTTACCAGCTTTAGACTCCCTAAAAATTAACGCTGCTGTTTATGAAATTCCTGACAAAATTTTTCAGCAAAGACTTCAAGAATTGTCCGAAATGTTATCCATTAAAGAACAATTAAACCAACCTGTACGTAAACTATCTTTGGGACAAAGAATGAAAGCAGAATTATTAGCTGCTTTGTTACATCATCCTCAAGTTTTATTTTTAGATGAACCCACATTAGGGTTAGATGTTAATTCTCAAGCTGCTATTCGTTCCTTCTTAAAAGAGTATAATGAAAGATACGAAGCAACGATTTTATTAACCAGTCATTATATGGCGGATATTACTGCATTGTGCGAAAGAGTTTTATTGATTCATGAGGGACAATTAATCTACGATGGAAACTTAGAGGACTTAGTAGAAAAGTTTACACCCTATAAAGAGGTTAACGTCGAATTATCTTATCCTTTATCATCAGAAAAACTAGCACATTATGGACAAGTTGAAACAATGAAAGGTCAAGAAGTTAGATTTTTAGTCAAACAAGAAGACCTTACAGACACTATAGCTAAAATTTTAGCTCAATTAGAGGTTAACGATCTCAGTGTAAGCGATCCTCCCATTGAAGAAGTTGTTAGTCAAATTTTCTCTAGGGGAAATGTTGATCTATAATATTTAGAAAAACCATAGTATAATCTTCCATACTGTCAGAAATATGCTATATTTATCTTAGAAAATAACTAATAAAAATTAGACAAGTAAATAAAAAAATGATTGATATTGAATACTTAAAAAATAGAAGAACAAAACTAGCTAATCTCATAGATGTTCCTACCGTCTTATGGTCAGGAAAATCTCCATCTAAAAATTTTCGAGCTAATCATTATCCTTTTCGTGCTAGTAGTCATTTTCTCTATTTTGCAGGACTTCCTCTAGAGAATGCAGCAATAAAACTAGACAACGGCAATTTAGACTTATTCATGGATAATCCTCATCCTGATAGTAGCTTATGGCATGGGGAAATGCCAAGAAGAGAAGATATTGCCCTACAAATAGGGGCAGATAATGCTTATCCGATGGAAGTATTGAAAGAGCAAATAAATGAGGTTGCTACTATTCCAGTTCAAGATGTTTTTACATACACAAAACAAAGAGAAATATTACAACGTTCTCTATCAATTAATAAGGAATTAAATCAAGTTGATGAGCAATTAATAAAAGCCGTAATAAGTTTACGTTTAACTCATGATAAAATAGGGTTAGAAGAAATAAAAAAAGCTATTAATGTTTCAGTTGAAGCTCACAAAATAGGTATTAACTCAACAAAAAAAAGTAAAACTGAAGCAGAAGTTAGAGCAGCGATGGAAAGCTATATAATAAGTCAAAATATGACCTGTGCTTACAATAGTATTGTTACTGTCAATGGGGAAGTTTTGCATAATGAAACTTATAATAATCAATTAAAGTCAGGAGATTTATTATTAGCTGATGTTGGCGCAGAAACACCTTTAGGATGGGCCTCAGATATTACTAGAACTTGGCCAGTTAGTGGCCACTTTTCCAGTAGTCAACGAGATATTTATGACATTGTTTTAGCTGCCCATGACGCTTGTATTGAAGGGATTAAACCTGGTGTAGAATATAGAGATATTCATCTCTTAGGAGCAAAAATAATTGCCGAGGGTTTAGTTAATTTAGGTATTTTAAAAGGTGATCTTGAACATTTAGTAGACAAGGACGCTCATGCCATATTTTTTCCTCATGGACTTGGCCATTTATTAGGATTAGATGTTCATGACATGGAAGACTTAGGAGACTTAGCAGGATATGAAGAAGGACGAACCAGAAGCGAGCGCTTTGGGTTAGGATATTTAAGGTTAGATCGTCCCTTAAAAGGAGGTATGGTGGTAACAATCGAACCTGGATTTTATCAAGTTCCAGCAATTTTAAACAATCCTAAATTTCAACAGAAATACCAAAATGATGTTAACTGGGAAAAGTTAAAACAATTTTCTGATGTTAGAGGAATTCGTATTGAAGACGATATTTTAGTAACAGAAACAGGAGCAGAAATTTTGACAAAAAACCTACCTACTAAAGCTATAGATATTGAAGAAATGATGAGTTGACACTCCCCATCTAATTACTCCACCTTGTTTCGTAATATAGATGGGGATTCTTGGTTCTTAGAAGTTACTTGCTTAGACAGGATTTCTCCTCAAAAAGTAGCGGTATCTTCTCCCCAAGCGTTTAGGCTATCTTGTAGCCAAGTTCCCGAATGCCCTGCGGTACTTAATCCAATTTTTAAGATGTTGCGTGCAGCATTTTCGTCACGATATAAATGGCATCCACAAGCACAAATATGAGTCCTTGTTGAGAGAGATTTTTTTACTATTTCCCCACAATTAGAACATTTTTGGCTAGTGTAGTGAGGAGGTACAGCAACAGTTATTTTGCCGTGTTTTTTCCCCAAATATTCTATCCATTCTCTAAACTGGTACCACGCTGCATCATTAATTGATTTTGCTAGACAATGATTTTTTAGTAAGTTCTTTATCCTTAAATCTTCGTAGGCAATTACATCGTTGGAGTAAATTACGCACCTTGCTAACTTAACAGCAAAGTCTTTACGTTGTCTACTTATTTTAAGGTGAGCTTTAGCCAATTTTGCCCGTGCTTTTCTTCTATTAGAAGAACCTTTCTGTTTTCTAGATAGTCTTCTTTGCAGTTTTTTAAGTTTCTTCTCTCCTTTTCTTAGGAATCTAGGGTTATCAATTTTCTGTCCATTCTGGTCAGTATAAAAAGACTCTAACCCTACATCTAAGCCAATTACACTATTAGCTGGTGAGCTATCTATTTTCACATCAATTGATAAGATAAACTGACAATAGTAACCATCAGCACGACGAATTAACCTGACCCGTTTTATGGACTCAATAGGATAAAAGTGTAAATCGTAAGTACCTACCAGCTTGACTCTACCTATGTTATTCTTGTCTATAAAAGTAATTGCTTTCCTAGTATTTAAGTCTAACTTCCATCCCGTAGTTTTATATTCCACTGAACGACAGTTTTTTTTAAACTTAGGATAGCCTTTCTTCCCAGGTATTTTCCTCTTACAGTTGTCGTAGAAACGAGAGATAGCAGACCATGCTCTTTCAGCACTAGACTGTCTAGCTTGTGAGTTTAGTTTGTTAGCAAAGTGAAAATCATGGGCCAATACACGACAATACTTATTAAGGTCATACTTATCGACTTTTTGATTGTCCATCCAAAAGCGCAAACACTTATTCTGGACAAATTGAGCAGTGCGTATTGCCTCGTCTGTAGCAGTATATTGATATTGTTTCGCCCTAACCTTGAACTCTAAGACTAACATTTATACTAACTTTACTAACCTAAATGTTAGTCTAGCACAAACTTGACTGCTTGGTGTTAACTGCTACTAAGATGTGGATGCTACGCAGTTTATACACTGGTCGGGTTTCATCCCTACCTAAAATGTAGAGATTTTTGATAGTATTTTTAGGTAGGGTCTTCACCCGACATTTTTGATAAACTCAGTTATCAGTCATCAGTCATCAGTTTTTTCGTCTCCCCACACTCCCCACACTCCCCAAACTCCGCGTCCCCTGTGTCTCCCCTGCTCAAGAAAGCTCCCCCATCTCCCCATCTCCGGTGTCTCCCCACACTCCCCCAAATTCACCCAAATGGGTGAACCTTTCTGATGAAGTCAGTTGACCCCAACTATTTTAAACTGGTAGCTACACAAAATCAGTAAACTTCCTTAAAAGTCGAGGAGAGTATGAGATGAGTCCTTTAGATTACAATCAAAAACTGATAAGATTTTTGCAACAAGAGTTGGACATTCCTGCTGAGTCCATTGCTTTAGTTGAGCGTCATCCTGAACTACCTTATAGTTCTTTTCCTATGTTACTGTGGCGTTATGGATTAATCACGATCGCTCAGTTAGAAAGAATTTTTGATTGGTTAGATAATGGTTTCTCGAATTCTGCAAGGGATTTTTAGACTCAAAAATATAGTTAATATTCGACTATTACCCTAGACAATACGAAACAATAACAAAATTGATGACTTCTCTTGGTTCTTGGAAAAAACCACCTTTTTTGCAACCTGGTGATACAATTGTAGGGATTTCTCCCAGTGGTCCCATCAAAGACGTTACGGCGATAGAAAAAGCTCAAGAAATTATGCGATCGCAGGGCTATAATTTAGAACTGGGTAAACATTGGAACGATCAATATGGTTACTTAGCTGGAACCGATGAACAACGCAGAGACGACTTATTAGAAGCTTTCAAAAATCCCAATTATAAAGCCATTATAGCCGTTCGTGGAGGTTATGGCGCAGCGAGATTATTAGAAGAAAAAGACTGGAAAACTATCTTTACTAATTATCCTAAATGGTTGATCGGTTTTTCTGATATTACTAGCTTACTTTGGAAAAGAGCAAAAGTTAAGATTTCTAGTATTCATGGGCCCGTATTAACAACTTTGGGCCAGGAACCTGACTGGTCCCTAAAACGCCTATTTAACTATCTAAAAGGTGATCCCTTACCTCCATTGCAAGGTCAAGGATGGGGAAATGGCCAAGGAGAAGGACGGTTATTACCAGCTAATCTTACCGTTGCCACTAATATCTTGGGAACCCCTTTACAACCCCCTTTGAATGACGTAATTTTAGCCCTAGAAGACGTAGGAGAAGCCCCATATAAGCTTGACCGAATGTTGACCCAATGGCGTTTATTGGGGGCATTTTCTGGGGTTAAAGGTATTGCTTTGGGGCGGTTTAGTGGTAGCAATGGACCGGCGAATAGTTGGACTGTAGAAGAAGTGTTACGCGATCGCTTAGGGGATCTCGGTATTCCTATTGTTTCTGAGTTACCTTTTGGTCACGATGGAGTTAACGCTATTTTACCCGTAGGAATGACCGTTAAGTTAGACGGCGATCGGGGTAGTTTAACATTCATTCCTTAGCTAATCATTGTTACACACAAATTCTTCAAGAAAAACTTAAAATTGGACGACAGTATAAAAAAATTGTAGCTATTACTATCTCTATCAATGGGATATTGCTAACCCGTAACGAGAGAGATTTTTCCCAAATTACTAATTTAAAACTAGACCAATTTAAGAGATGATTCTTTTAAGATCCATCAGAGTATTAAAATTAAAAAGAACGGAGCGATCGCTTACCAAGAATTCCTCAAAACAATGAAATTTTTACCATTGCTGAGACGATCGCCCTCCTGCTTGGATAAATTTATCTAACAAAGTGAAACACAGTTGAAGTCTCCATACTTTGAAAAGTGTGGATTCTAATCGTTGAATTTCCGTGCAATAAATTGAAGCTTCAATTCATTGATTCATTGGATTTTTTCCAATTTTATGCCCTTCAACAGACATCTACATCCCTCGATTTGATAACAATTATCAAACTGTTTTTATGGTTTTGACTCAAAACCTGTGTGCGTGCAGTACCTCCATTACGTCACAAATATAAGCGATACCGGAATAATCGTCGAAAAACTTCGTGGCCACATCATCAGAAATTTTCACAGCCATATCCCGACTAGGGGTGAGTACCTCGAACTTTACATTCGAGAAAGTGTCGCCAACAATAGGTTGTCCCGACGAGCGCACGCCCCGACTACCCTTACCACCAGCGGCCACAACCGTGTAACCGGTAGCACCGGCTTCGTCGATGATTTTGCCGATCTTTTTCAGCAGTAGCTTTTCTGTCACAATAACGAGCTTACAAGCCTTCTGAGTCATCTGGGTTACCTCTTAACGCCTTCTGTTGTGAAAATTCAAGACAATACTCTATGGTTTTTCCTTAAACCATTACTTTTAGTTTATACCAAAACGTAACACATCTACTACCCTCTGTTGAGAAAAGTGGAATATAGCCAACCAGGTTCAACTTATAAGTTTTGTTTATCAAAACATTAGACAACTTTGATTGCCAGTAGATTAACGAATGGCAAGTTTCGTCAACTATAAGTTTTCTTTATGTTTGAAATTTGAGATTGCGTTTCAAATTTATCCTCAAAAATGTAAAAGTCTGCTAATCTGAGTATAGACTTAAACACATACAAATCTTGCTTTTGATAGATAAAAGTATATGAAGGTGGTACCGCTTCTTAAAGAGGACATTTTTGAACACCCTATCCACAGGTTCTCCCATAACACCTGTACTTGAGAGGGGAAGTGCTTTACCCTCACTTTTAAAAGCTCACTTATTACAATAATCGCTCCCCGTTAAACGAGGAAGGAGGTATTAATGGATTTTTTCTCTGATTTCTTAACAAACTTTCTGTCTAAGTTGCAGTCCCCAACACTAGGCTTTTTGATTGGTGGAGGGGTTGCCGCCGCCGTCAATAGCCAACTATAAATTCCCGATGCAATCTATAAGTTTATTGTTTTCATGCTGCTCATTAAAGTCGGCCTGAGCGGCGGTATTGCCATCCGTAATGCCAACCTAGCAGAGATGCTCTTACCTGCGTTTTTCGCCGTGCTAACAGGCATCCTTATCGTATTCATCGGTCGCTATACCTTGGCCAAGCTGCCAAAAGTCAAAATCCTCGATGCCATTGCCACTGCCGGTTTGTTCGGTGCTGTGAGTGGCTCTACCCTAGCTGCGGCCCTGACGCTCATGGAGGCGCAGGGAATGGAATATGAGCCTTGGGCTGCTGCACTCTATCCCTTCATGGATATCCCAGCCCTGGTAACTGCGATCGTCTTAGCCAGCCTTTATACCAGCAAGCAGAAGCAGCGCGCTGCTGAAGAAGAATATCGCAGCAAGAAGGAGTTTTATGGCATGGAGGAAAATTATGACCAGCAGGGTATTACTGCAAGTAGCGATCCTAGCGCGCAGCGCAACGAGAGGGTCAAGATATGGCCTATTGTTAAGGAAAGTCTCCAGGGATCTGCTCTATCAGCACTGCTCCTGGGCCTCGCTTTAGGTTTGCTAACCCGCCCCGAAAGTGTTTATGAAAGCTTCTACGCACCCCTTTTCCGTGGACTACTTTCCATCCTGATGATCGTAATGGGTATGGAAGCTACAGCAAGGATCGGCGAGCTATGCAAGGTAGCCCAGTGGTATGCTGTATATGCCTTTATTGCCCCACTGCTCCACGGGTTTATTGCCTTCGGTTTCGGCATGATTGCCCACTACATCACAGGATTCAGCCTTGGCGGTGTCGTGATCATGGCCGTCATCGCCGCCTCCAGTTCAGACATCTCAGGACCCCCCACTTTACGGGCTGGTATTCCCAAAGCTAATCCCTCCTCCTACATCGGCTCATCCACAGCAGTCGGTACCCCAGTTGCCCTTGCCATAGGAATACCCCTCTACATCGCTCTAGCTCAAGCACTAATGGGCGCCAGCTAGTCTCAAACGGATCGTCGTCTTACTTTTCACGGCATCTCAAGTGAGTAAGATCCAGCGGTGTATTGCAATTAAAAAGAACGGAGCGATCGCTTACAAATAATTCCTGAACACAATTAAATTGTAACCATTGCTGAAACGATCGCCCTCCTCCTTCAATAAACCTATCCAAAGAAGTTAAACAAGAGGAACGATAAAACCCACATAAGGGTTCCCATCCCTTCTCATGACGGGGTAAACAGGCGACCTTCTTATCATAAACATGATCTAACTGTAGTAACCATTCTTCCATTGCTACAGTTTTTAGGTTGGGTAAATCACAAGCTAACAACAATACCCATTCTGTCTTAACATGAACTAAAGCTTGAGCAAATCCTACTAATGGACCTTGAGTTTCCCCTGAAGGACAAGTTTCTCGCAATAAATAACAATTAGCAGAGACGATTCTTTGATAACGTTCTATCCAAGGGGTAATAATATAAACAGGGTTAGCATACCCTTGGACTAAGTTAGCAGTACGCTGCAACAAAGGAACTCCTTGCATCTCAATCAACGCTTTATCTTTTCCCATACGAGAACTTTTGCCTCCTGCAAGGATAATGGCACTGAGACGGGTTGGCAAAGTTGTTTCCATACTATAGGGCAGAATAATGAAGAATCGCCATAACGATCCATTTCAAGAACAAAAACTAGAAAAATTAGCGCAAATAACCCGTCTGATCCCTGTAGTTGGTTGGGTCCCTGCGCTTTGGACAGTTTACCATCATCAGGAGAGTCGTCAAGTTTTGTCGGTTAGTCGTTTTTCACTTAAACTAACCTTTATCTGGGCAATAGCTTATAGCTTACTCTGGTTAAGCTCTTTACAAACATCTGAAACGTTTACTTTACGGTTACTATATCTTAACGGCTTGCTCACATCGGCTTACATTTTAGTTTGTTTGGGGTTCATGTTTCGGGTTTGGCAGAGAAAAAATTAACAAAATCCCTTCTTAGTGTACAGTGTAAAACATAGATTGACCTCCCAACACCCCTTGTCTCTCTTCTAAATTTGCCTAGAATATAAGAGAAGCTTGACACGAGATGGAGAGCGTCTAATCTCAAGACACTATAAGAGTTCGTTTTTCATCAAATCTCGGATCAGATTATCTCTGGCCATGATTTGCTGCATGGTATCAATTAAATAATTGATAACTTCTTCTCTTTCCAAATCTTGAAACTCTTGTTGTAAACATTGGAGTTGGAATTTCTGCTCTAAGGATAATTCAAAGACTTTTGCGTCCATAATGACCTCTCTGTGTTAATTAAAAGTTAGCTGGGCGTTAACGGGCAAAAACAGAGTTATTTGCCTAGATCTCGAATAACATTGGTCTTAATCATCAGTAATCTTGATGCTTGCACTAATAAATCTAATGCTTGCTCCCGACTCATTTGGTTGGCAGCATCACGCATCCGTTTCATTTCAAATTGTTGCTCTAAGGTTAAATCGCAAGAAGTGTTTTCCATAATGGCTCCTTATTTAATCAAGGATGGGGCTTTGCAATGCTTGAGTTAGCAGTCAATTGGATAACTTACACTCAATTATAAAGTAATGTAACAAAGAATTGACAGGATGTCTACCTTGTGTGTGTGAATTTTGATAACTTATCCTTAGTGGTCAAAGTTCCCTGTTACTCTTTAGAGTACCCAAGTCAACTGCATAACTAAGCACATAAGATTATTTTTAGCAAGTTTTTTAACAAAAAGTTGCTCAAAGTGAACAATAGTGGTAAAGTTATACTGAAAAGATAACAATAGGCAGAAAGTTAAACCCTAGCTTTTAGGGGACAAAAAGTAGATAATAGATAGTACCGAGTTAAGCTATTCAATTAGCCGAGCAAAAAATTATATTTTTTTTTAGGGAATAATTTGACTAATAGTCTATACAATCTGTAATAATCTAATAGGGCATTATCCGTTCAATCCATTTCTATCAATAGAACAGGAAAAAGCCAAGTCTCAATGATGCAATCGTCTGATCTTAGTATCGTTAAAGAAAGAGTGATGTCAATGGCACAAGCCAATAAGGGGCAACTAAGCCTTTGTTATGGCTTAAGGAGTCATAGCAAAGTCGTTTCTTATTCACTATGGACTTTTAGCCAAACAATTTCCCAAGCAGGGGACTTGAACAAGTTTTTTATCAACTCAATTACTGGAGGTATCTCTTAAATGCCTATTCGCTTATATGTAGGTAATTTACCCAAAGACAATCTAGAACGCCAAACCTTAGAAGAATTATTCGTAGATGGGGGCGAAATCGTATCTATCAAGGTCATCAAAGAACGCAAGACCGGCAAATGTCGTGGTTTTGCCTTCGTTACCGTTCCCAATGACGAATTAGCTGACGCATTTATTGAAAAATACAATGGTCAGACTTTCATGGATAATCCTCTCAAAATTGAGAAAGCATTACCCCGTAGCAAAGGAAAAGAGGGCGAAGAGGAGAGTGCAGAAAGTAAACCTGCACCCACCAAGTCCAAAAAAGGTGGTGGCAAAAAACGCAATAATCGTTCTACCTCATCCACTGGGACTTCTTCTAACGAAAGCTTTCAACCCGATCCCCGTTGGGCTGATGAACTAGCCAAACTCAAAGAAATGTTGACCGCTTCCTCTAATAATTAAGGATTGGACAAAGTATAAGGGATTAACTCAGTGGCCTGAGATACTTGATTGAACATAAATTTTTGCGCAGTCCCCATCTAAAATCAAAGATTTTAGATGGGGACTGCGCAAAAAGCACAACTCGTGTTATGATGCCAGGTAGGGCATATTTACTAGGTACGGTAAAGAATTTGATTCGGAGACACGACCTTTTGCCTATAAGTAATCATCTACATCGATAAGATTGCTTTTACTGAGGGTAAGCCACGCAAAAGTCTTGCGGTCCGGTGCGGACACCACCTTTCTCGGTAACACCTTCACGGGCGTGCAAAAAGAATCCCCAACTATAATCTTTGATGAGCGTTGGTGGAGTGTTCAAGGCCAACTTGTCCCCTATTCTTAAGTCTCAAAACTGTATAAAATGACACCATTGATTATTATAGGAAATCGTCCATGTCAGATCCGGTTGTCATGATGAAACAAGAGGTGGGTAAAGCAGCCGCAGCCCGCGTTAAGTCAGATTCGATTGTGGGTTTAGGCACAGGCTCAACCACTGCCTATGCCATACAATATATCGGTGAACGATTACAATCGGGAGACTTAAAAAATATTATTGGTGTTACCACCTCGTTTCAAGCAGAAGTCTTGGCGAGAAAGTATAATATTCCTTTAAGCACCCTAGATGTGGTCGATCGCATCGATATAGCCATCGATGGAGCCGATGAGGTTGATCCTCAGAAGAATTTAATTAAGGGTGGTGGTGCAGCACATACCCAAGAAAAAATTGTCGATAGTTTAGCAGAACAGTTTATTGTTGTGGTTGATGGCGGTAAACTGGTGGATAAGTTGGGTTCAACTTTCCTCTTGCCGGTGGAAGTGATTCCCAAAGCCGTTGTTCCTGTGATGCGCAAGTTGGAACAATTGGGCGGTAAACCAGATTTACGCATGGGAGTTAAAAAAGCTGGCCCAGTAGTTACGGATCAAGGCAACTTGGTGGTTGACGTGAAGTTTGACAGTATCGATGACCCTGCTACCTTAGAAAAAACCATTAATAACATTCCTGGTGTCCTAGAAAATGGTTTATTTGTTGGGGTCACTGATGTGGTATTGGTGGGCGAGATTATTGATAATAAGCCTGTTGTTCGAGAAATTTAACCAATATTATCAAAATCTTCCGGGGACAATGACCATTGTCCTCTTTTTTCATCCGATGCCTTATCTAATGAGCGGATTATATCGTTTTCGAGAGTTGTTGAGTTATAAACAAGAGTGTTTTGGTTTTTTACTAAAAAAAGTAGATCGGTGGTTCCCTAGTTCAAAAACTTGTTCAGTTTGTGGAAATATACAAGATATGCTCTTATGTGAAAGGGTTGATCATTGTCAAAATTGTGGTCAAGTTATGGATAGGGATCTTAATGCGTCTATTAATCTCGAAAGTTGGACAAACAATGCCGATGGCTTATCGGTAAACCCGGAGCGGAGTCGAAGGGTGGAAGCCTGTGGACAAGAAGGAGTCGTCTCCCTTGGTTGAAGCAGGAATTGAACAACAAGTCTGTCCAGGTTTGTCTAGGTTTCATGAAGCAGATCAATGACTACGAATATCCTGGTATAAACAAAAATTAAAAACATCGAATAAACCGCCTACCATACCACAGGTTATCCCAATGGTTAACACCCCTTGTAGGGGATATCCTTCCCCAAAGGTGGAAAGAAACGATAAAACCAGTTCTTGTCCCATTTCACCCAATAAGGCAATTCCTGGGATATAACTGACGGTGAGTAATGCTCCTAAAACAGCCCCGACAAATAACACCGGGGTAACGAAGCTGAGTAAGACACTTAAGAGTAGGGAACGAAATAAATTAGACACGGTGGCCATCTCCCAATTAATACAGCCCAACTAACCTCACAGTGGGATTAGTTTTACTTGCTACTCTTTTACAATAATTTCTTTTTGTTTGTCCAGGGGCTAATGTCACAAAATCTTAAATCTTTATTAAAAAACTTGGTAAAGAGCAATTAAATGATATGTGGATGTCCTGATATGGCTACATTTCGTCAACTTATTTAATCTTGATGTTAATTTATATTAAGCTTTGTTGTCAAATGTAAAGAAGAGTGAAAAATCAGATTAAACTTATAAAAACCACAACTTAGCCAAAGCTATCAGTGATTGTGGGTGGGGAATGTTCTGTACAATGCTTAAATACAAAGCAGAAAACGAAGGGAAAACTTACATTGAAGTTGATAGATTTTTTCCTAGTTCTAAAACTTGTCATGTTTGTCTAAATCAAGTAGATAGCTTACCTCTTGATGTTAGAAACTGGACTTGTGAGCATTGCCATACAAACCACGACCGTGACATAAACGCCTCAATAAATATTAGAAATGAAGCCTTACGGATATTGTCGTTAGGAACTAGCGATACTGCCAAGGTCGGGAATGTAAGACGGCTAGGAGGTAAGATTTCTTGCCTCTTAGACGCAATTCACTTCGGAGATTGGAAGCCCCAACTATATTGCTTGCAATTAGTTGGGGTAGTTCACGCCGCCTTTTGTACTCCTGGAAAATGTCGGTGTTTAGCGTAGAATCCTAATAAGACAATCAGAATAATTATGACGGTTCCGATCCCTAAATAACTAGGAACCCAAAATGATGTTTCAATGTGATTAATTTGACCCAGTTCTAGTTGCCAAGTAACTTGAGTATTTTCGGGATCTGATTCACTATTCAAGTTACTGTTTTCAGCAAAATTTTCAACTCGCCAAGGGGCATTTAAAACAAACTCTAAATTCACTAAAGATCCTGGACTAACAATAATATTCCCTTGGTTAGACAGTACCCCCAAAGCCCTGAGATCAACGTCAATATTCAGCTTATTGCGCTCAAAAAATATCCAGTTATTTTGCTTTATCTTCATCTCTGCTTTAAGTTGTACTAATTCAGGATTTTCTACTTTTAGACCAGAGGTTATTTTAGAATAATTAGGATTAAAAAAATGATTAAACTTATCGGTTAACTCTTTTCCATTACTAAAAGGAATAGTGACAATAATTTCTTCATCAGAGATTTTTTTTGCCTTTCCTTGTAATGACTTTGCACGACTTTCTAAACTACTCAACCACTGTTTGACCTCGGTTTTACTCAAACTGGTTAACTGTTGGGCCAGACGAATATGTTGAACGATCTCTCCATTATGTTGTTCATAGAAATTAATTCCAACATCATAACGAACGCATCCTGTTAAACACAGTAATATACCGATAATAAGAGGTAAAAATAACCGTTTTAACTGTACCATTTTAGGGATATCTGTAGTTACTTTTTTTTGATGATTCATTGTGAGTTTATCCTTGAAAGCTGAATAATTAACTAAATAGTTAAGCTATATTTAATTATGGGTAACTGGGTTTAGCATGGCTAAACCCTAGATTTACTTTTAAGATGAGTTACTCATTTTGTTTAGTTACCATTATTAATGGTACTCCCGCCACCTACGGTTACGAGATCAATTTGTTGTCGATAATAATCAACACTTTTGACCTCGACTTCTACCTCATCTCCTAAACGATAAGCAATATGATTTTTACGCCCCACCAAACAACCATGACGGGAACGATACTCATACCAGTCATCTTTTAGAGAACTAACATGGACTAATCCTTCCACTAATAAATCCTCAATTTCTACAAAGAAACCGTAAGATTGAACCCCTGTAATTAACCCTTTAAAAACTTTGCCAGTGCGTTCCTTCATTTTCTCCGCTTTTTGCAGTCCTTCGAGGTCTTTTTCGGCTTCTTCAGCAGTTTTTTCTCGGTCATTAAGATAGGTGACTAAGAAGTGAAATGTCTCTTCTAACTCCTCTTGTCTATTGGGGGGTAAAACGTTCCAGTTAATGTTGCCATGACAGCTACTACTAAAGAGATTTACCCCTGTTTTAGTTTGTTTGGTACGGCGATCGCGTCCCTCACTAAACACTAACTTTAGGACCCGTTGGATTAATAAATCAACGTAGCGTTTTCCTGGAGAAACACAATGGGTATAACAATCATCGTAAGCGAGTCCAAAATGAGATCCTGGGTGACTGTTATATTTAGAGGATTTTAAGGTTTCATGGAGTAAATAATTGAGAACATGAACATGGGGGGATTTGCCTAACATTTGGGTTAAATTATAGTAATCTTGGGGAGTAATTTCTTCCTCTGATTCCAAAGAGACTTCTAACCCTAAATTTTGCGCTAATTTTAGTAAGTCTTCTAACTCTTCCCAGTCTGGTTCCGGTTGGGTACAATAAATACCTGGTACTCCTAAAGCTCGTAGGTGGTTAGCTACAGACTTATTAGCTAAGACAACCAACTCCGTCAACAAAGAACGAATGGGAGTCCTAGAAGAGGCGATCAAAGTGCCTACCCTTCCCTCATCTTGATAGGGCGATCGCGGTTCTAGTTGTAGTTCAAAACCACCTCTCTGTAACCTTTGAGCTTTAACCAGGGGACTAAGGGTAAAAAATAGGTCTTTTAGTTTATCGGCCAGAGGTTGTTGCTTTTTGGGAACTTGATCTAAACTCCCTAAGATAGACTGGACTTCGGGATAGGTGAGTTGATGATCCACCTTAATAACCGTCGGTTCGATGGTATATTCTAGCAGTTGACCATTTTTATCAAAGGTCATGATCACCGAGATGGTTAGAAAGTCTTGATCTGGTTTGAGGGAATAACATTTTGTCACCATTTCCGGTAACATCGAGAGAACTTTTTCCCCTAAATAAACCGTCGTTCCCCGTTTTCTGGCAATTTTATCCAGTAAAGACTCGGCTTGAATATAGTGGGCAATATCGCTTATATGGACAGCAAACTGCCAGTCATTCTCTTCTGTTCTTTCCAGGGTAAAGGCGGTTTCAATAAAGGAGAGAGAGTCCCGTTGAGTATCTTCCGTGAAGGTAAACGTGAGAACATCTCGCCAGTCAGCCCGTTTTTCACCGCTTTGGGGATCGAAGGTCATGGGTAGTTCTGAGGCTGTTTTTTCTATTTCCTCGTTGAACCTTTGGGAAAGATCGTGTTTACAACAGACGATATCAGTATCAGCGGCCGCCTCAGCATCGCTGCCCAAAATGCGGGTAACTTGTCCCACCGGAGGATGTTCCCCAATGGGATAACGAACCACAGAAACATGAACCAGATGGTCCACGGCATTTTCTAAATTATCGCCATTTTGATCGAGAACCAATTCAAAAAGTAAGCGATCGTCCAGGGGGCTGGCCTGATATTCTTGTTCTTCTTTTTTTACTTGGGCCAATAACGAGGGGTTAGCACGTTCTAAAATCAGTTTAACCTCCCCTTCTGGGGAACGGCGACGGGTTCCTTCTTTGATAACTTTGACCAAGACGCGATCGCCGTTCCAAGCATTACTGAGATGGAGTTCTCGAACATAGATGTCTTCTGCGTCTTCTTCGTCTTGAATAGCGAAGCAAAACCCCTTACTCGAACAGCGTAACTTGGCTTCTACCAAGTCATCTTCTTGAACTCGGCGATATTTACCGCGTTCTTTTTCTAAAATGCCAATTAATTCCAATGCGTCTAGGATGATCTGCAATTTTTCGACGTTTTCCTCGTCTTCACATCCCAATTTTCTTTCTAGGAGTTTGGCCGCCACCAATTTGTTATCACTGAAGTGGGATAATAATGTAGCGATTGAAAATTCCATCTATCAATAGTCCTTGCTAAATGTGAGTGAGTCTGAGTGATCTGAAGATAGGAAGATAAACACCGAATTAGTTGATGAGTAATGCTTTGGTTTAAACTTCACACCCCAGTCTTACTGGTAAATATCTAGGGTTAAGCTGATTAACTCTTTCCCCTAGAAACTTTTAATGTCTTACTTTAGAAGTACGCTTTAAGGGCAAACAGAGAGTTCTATCTTTGGAAAGGGTGACTCTCATTGCACCAAAATAGACCAATGCACGGAAGCCTTAACTTCTCTTGATCAACTTATATGACTTACTATTTTACCAAGAGAAGGGACTTTTTGAGTTAAGTTCATATACCTAACTAGATTCAGTACAAGTTTAACTCATTATCCATTATTCATTCTCCATTGTCCATTATTAATAATATGAATCAATTCAATCGACTAAAAATTATTATTCAAGGAGCAGTTCAAGGAGTAGGTTTTCGTCCTTTTATTTATCGTCTGGCAAGAGAATTAAATTTGAAAGGATGGGTCAATAATTCAGCAGCAGGGGTATTTATTGAGGTAGAAGGCAGTGAAACAAATTTAAAAAAGTTTTTATCCAGAATTGACAAAGAAAAACCTCCTATATCCCAAATTAATAGCCTAGAAACCACCTGGTTAGAACCAGTTAACTATACTAATTTTGAAATTCGTCATAGTAGTGGTGGGGAAAAAACAGCTATTGTTTTACCAGATTTAGCTACTTGTCCTGATTGTTTACAAGAAATTTTTGACCCCCATAATAGACGATATTTGTATCCGTTTACTAATTGTACTAATTGTGGACCCCGTTACACAATTATTGAGGAATTACCCTACGATCGCCCTCACACAACTATGAAAAATTTTACTATGTGTGAATCTTGTCAAGCAGAATATGAAAATCCTCTGGATCGGCGTTTTCATGCCCAACCAAATGCTTGTCCTGTTTGTGGGCCAAGGTTACAATTATGGGATAAAAAAGGAGAGATATTAGGTAATGATAATGATGCACTCAATTTAAGTATTAATGCTTTAAAAAAAGGTCAAATTATTGCTTTAAAAGGTTTAGGAGGATTTCAGTTAATTGTTAATGCTAAAAATAGGGAATCAGTTCAACAATTAAGAAAGCGTAAACATCGCCCTCATAAACCTTTTGCTTTAATGAATTCTTCCCTCGAAAAAATTAAAAGTTATTGTGAAGTTAATGACATAGAAGCACAACTATTATCCTCACCTCAAGCACCCATTGTTCTCTTAAAAAGGAAAAGTAAGACACCATTAGATGATTTAAGCCCTAATATTGCCCCTAATAATCCCTATTTAGGGGTCATGTTACCTTCTAGCCCATTACATCATTTACTACTCCATAAAATTGATTTTCCTCTGGTGGCAACCAGTGGCAATATTGCTAGTGAACCAATTTGTATTGATGAAAAAGAAGCTTTAAAAAGATTAGAAAATATCGCAGATTTATTTTTAGTTCATAATCGTCCTATTCTCCGTCCTGTAGATGATTCTGTGGTTAGAGTTATAGCAGGAAGAGAAATGATTATTCGTCGTGCGCGAGGATACGCACCATTTCCTATTACAATTAATACTCAACAAAAAGATAATAATTATCCTAATATCTTAGCCGTAGGGGGACATTTAAAAAATACTGTAGCTATTCTCAAAAATAATCAAGTTTTTATTAGTCAACATATTGGAGATTTAAGCACAGCAGAAGCATTAAAATCTTTTAATCAAGTAATGGAAAGTTTAAAAGGATTATACGATTTTGAACCAGAGATAATAGTTTGTGATGCTCATCCTGACTATGTATCCAGTCAATATGCAAAATCTCAAAATTTACCCGTCATTACGGTTCAACACCATTATGCTCATCTTCTTTCTTGTTTGGCTAATACCCCATTATTAAACACAAATTGTAACTTAGATGCTCCTGTTTTAGGAATTACTTGGGACGGAACAGGGTACGGTAATGATAACACAATTTGGGGGGGAGAATTTTTATTGGTTGATAATAATCAATACGAAAGAATAGCTCATTTTCGTACCTTCAAATTACCAGGAGGAGATCAAGCAGTAAAAGATCCCAGAAGAATTGCCATATCTATTTTATTTGAAGTATTAGGAGATAATAATTCTCTAAAATTACCTTTCTTAGAAACTGTATCAAGCAAAGAATTAAACCTAATTAAACAAATGTTAGCCCGTAACCTCAATACTCCCCTAACTTCTAGTGTCGGGAGATTATTTGATGCAGTAGCAGCTATGATAGGAATCTGTGAAAACATCAGTTTTGAAGGACAAGGTGCAATGGCCTTAGAATACGCAATTAATGACTTGAAAACAGACGAAATTTACCCCTATCAAATTACAGGTTTAACCTATCCTTTCGTAATTGATTGGCAATTAATTATAGAAAGTATTATAGAAGATATCTTACAAAAAACATCTCATCAAGAAATAGCAGCTAAATTTCATAATACTTTAGTTGAAATTATTATTGATATTGCCCAAAAAAGTCAACAAAAAAATATTATCTTAACTGGGGGGTGTTTTCAGAATAAATACCTAAGCGAAAGAACAATTTTCCGCTTAAAACAAGAAAAGTTGACCCCTTTTTGGCACCATAATATACCTCCTAACGATGGAGGAATTGCTTTAGGGCAAATTATAGCTGGTATTCTGGAAAAAAAATAGCTTTGTGCTATCTATTTGGTGTAATTAGGCAATGGAAAGGTAAGTTTAACAAACGTGGATATTTTTGGAAGTTCTGAAGCTGCAAAAATCTTAGTGATCGATGATCGCCCCTTAAGTCGTGTCATGGCAGTGGATCTGTTAAGTGCTAACGGTTATGATGTCATTGAACATGATGGGATTTCTGATATTTTTACTACAATAATAACAGCCTCTCCCGATCTCATTTTGATGGATCTTAAAATGCCTAATTATAACGGCTTTGATATCTGTCAAGAATTAAAACAAAATCCAGATACTCGTTCAATTCCTATTATTTTAATGAGTGTCGCAGACGATAATAAATCCCGTATCAAAAGTCAAGAAGTAATGGCTGATGCTTTCATGAGTAAACCCCTAGAAAGTATGATCTTACTGCCAGAAGTAGAATTATTAATCCAACGGAAAAGACTTTCTGAATGGCTGGAACAGATGCAAAAAGTCTTATTCTTGATTTCTCAGGCACTTGAAAAACGCTACTTACCCGAAGGAAAATCTGGAATTAGATTCGATAAACTCGCCCAGGGATTCGGAGAATACTTAAACTTAAGTCCCGTAGAAATTAGTGATCTCATTTTAGCATCTCATCTCCATGAGATCGGCACAGTAGCTATTCCTGATGCTGTGATGATGAAACAAGGAAAATTAAACGAAGAAGAACGAGAATTAATCAAAAATCATGTTTTAATTGGGGAAGAAATTTGTAAACCGATGCAAAACCGTCGGGGGATTGCCCAAATTATTCGTCATCATCATGAAGGTTGGGATGGTAGTGGTTATCCTGATGGTTTAATCGGGGAAAGTATACCCAAATTAGCACAAATTTTCCAAATTTTAGATATTTACGAAGCTTTAACCAGTCACAGGCCCTATAAACAACCTTATAGCAATCAAGAAGCCCTAAATATTATTACAGAAGAAGCAGAGAAAGGGTGGCGCAATGTCAAGTTAGTGCAACAATTCGTTGCATTTATGGAAAACAAACAACTTACTTAAAAAAATATTAAGAGAAGTTGCCAAAAAATATAATTCTTAGTCAAATCTTTAATATAATTATAATGGTTGCTGTAAAAAAATTATGCTAAGGCATTAAAAATATGGGAGACAAACTTGCAAGTATTTTAGAACCTCTGGCCGCCTGGTTCAATGGTTTAGGTGTACCAGAACCCATTGTTCATTGGGGACACCCAGTGATGATGGGCATTGTCGTATTAGTAATGGGTAGTGTGACTGCTTATATGGGTTGGCGTAGTCGTTTCGCCACCGATCCCGAAGTGGTATCAAAAACTCGTGCGTCTCACACTCAGTTAGCTCCTTGGGTTTTTCTGTTCGTAGCTTTAGGATACACCGGAGGGGTGTTATCTTTGGTGATGCAAAACCATGATCTTTTGAGTAGTGGTCATTTTTGGACAGGTACCGGCGCACTTGGTTTAATGGCTGTTAGTGCCATTACTCCTTTTATTGGTTTTGGTGGTGAGAAAAAAGAAGCTTATCGTGCTTTTCATGCCTATTTAGGGGCTGTGGTTGCCATTGTGTTCATCGCTCATGGTATTTTAGGATTAAAATTGGGACTTTCTTTATAAGTTTTTGATTAAATGTTTAAATTTTCCGGTTTCTTTCAAGAGACCGGTTTTTTATCGTTAGTAGATAGTAATTTTTATGATCCAGAAAACAGCAAAAGAGATTATTGAATCCATTTATCAAGCTATTAATAACCGAGATATTGAGCAAGCAATACAATGGGTTGATGATGATTGTCTTTACGAAGATATGAACTTTTCTCAGCCATTTCAAGGGAAAGAAGCAGTTAAAACTCTCTTTCAAGAATCTTGTGATAATGTTCCCGATGATCTCAAATTTATTATCGATGAAATTACCACAGAAGATCCTTTAAAAGTGGGCATTTTATGGCACGTTGAATTAGATGATATTCCTCTACCCAATGGGAGAGGGGTTAGTTTTTATCGTATCTCAGAAACCACAGGAAAACTTATTTTTGCTAGAGATATTGTGGAACCTCCCCTGAAACCAGGAAAACTATCTTTTTTGATAATTCGTTTAGTTACTCCTCTAGTTAGAATCTTTTTGGCAAAGGATTCTAACCCCCCCAAAACCCAACTAATCTTATCAAAAATTCTTTGGTTTCTGGCCGGAACTTATATTTATGTTTTACTCTGTTCCTCTCCTAATTTTATTTTACCTGGTGAACCGTTTTGGGCAATACAACCAGAAACTATCACAGAAGTTCTCAATGAATCCCTTAATTTTTTCTTTATTTTGCCCATTCTCAATAGTTTAGGAATTTCCTCGATGGAATCTCCTGTGGTTCATCCTGCGATCGAAGCACAGTTTAATTTTGCTGAAGCTTGGATCTTTATGTTTCTTCCTTTATTATTAGCAGATAAACGAGTAAGAGATTTTCCAAAACTTGCCCTTTGGAGTGTGGCTATGTTTCTAACTAATGTTTTTCTTTTACCTTATATGGCTTTTCGATTTAAACAACCAATTTTAGAGACAAAAGAAGAACCAAAAAAGGGAATCTTAGAACGTATTTTTGGCTGGATGGGGTTAATTGTTGGGGTGACTGCTATTTCTTGGTTATTTATCGGACGGCCAGAATTTGGTGATGTCAATCAAAAAATAGCCTATTTTATGACACAATTAAACAGCAGTCGGGTGGTCATTGCATTTGCAGTGGATATCTTCTTATTTGCAATTTTTCAAATCGTCTTAATGAGTTCTATTATTCCTAGTAATAGTCCACAACGTCCATTAAGATTTATCCCTTTCTTTGGTCTGGCTTTTTGGTTAATTATCTAGTAATAAATCATAAAGCATACTGTTTTAATTCATCCAAAGAAACCACTTCTAATGCTCTAATATGAGTTGCGTCTAAAATGACTGGAGGTGCCACCCCGGCCTCTTTTGCTTCTTGCCAACGAGAGGCACATAAACACCAGCGATCGCCTGGTTTTAGCCCAGGAAAATCATAAGCAGGAATGGGGGTACTGAGATCGTTTCCTTGCTGTTTTGTGAAGGTTAAAAATTCGGCCGTCATTTGAGCGCATACTACATGAACCCCAAAATCTTGCCCTCCTGTACGACAATAACCATCGCGATAATAACCAGTCATGGGGTTACTACAACACAGTTGTAAATCGGTTCCTAAAACATTCTTTCCGTCTATCATGGCTTAATATTTTTGTAATTTTTTTATTGATAACTCAAGAATTTATTTTAACACTAAAAATCCCTGAATGAAAACTAGAAAATACGATCAATTTCTTTGTCTTTCCGTTTCATTAATCCTCATCATGGATCATGATCTAGAAACCTTTTTAAGAACAGCATTAGGGTTTAAAAGTTTATCAGTTGGATAAACTTTTGGTGTAGTATAAAAAAACTAAACAAATTTTCTAAGTAACATGACTTCTGTTACCAGTGCATCCTATGACGTTAAATGGGAAAAATTACCCGACGATTTTATCTTACCTGATGATCCCGTAGACAATATTCATCAACCTGCTTTAGCAGCGGCCTTAACCGATAGTTTAGAAGTTGCTGGTCAACTTTCCGATACTGCCGTCACAACCACCAATTACGGCATTTGCGCTACGGTAAATGGCAAAATTGTCGTAAAAGCCCCCGACTGGGCTTATATCCCTCATATTCGTGTGCATAAAGAGGAAATTGAGCGCAGCTACACCCCCCAACTTCAAGGGGAACCCCCTATTATTGTGATGGAATTTCTTTCAGATACCAATGGTCACGAATATTCCATTAAACCCACTTATCCCCCCGGAAAATGGTTCTTTTACGAGAAAATTCTCAAGGTTCCTCACTATATTATTTTTGAACCCTACAGTGGATTAATTGAACATTATCAACTTGATGAATCTGCGGGATATAAAATACAATCTAGTGATGATAATGGACGTTATTGGATTCCTCAATTACAGCTTTATTTAGGGCTTTGGGAAGGCACTAGAGAACAACGTAAAGGCTATTGGTTACGCTGGTGGAATGAAGCCGGAGAATTGTTACTCTGGGGTTCAGAATTAGCCATTGAGGAACGTCAAAAAGCTGAAGTTGAAAGACAGAAAGCTGAAGTTGAAAGACAGAAAGCTGAACGTTTAGCTGCACAATTAAGGGCTGCTGGTATTGAACCTGAACTATAACCAATTAACCTGTAGGGGTCAACGGCCGTTGACCCCTACACAAAATCATAAATAAACGTTAAAGTCTTTCGTAAAAATTTTTGATATAAAGGTAATAAAATTTAGTATTTCTATTTAATCTCATGTTTAGTTTAGCAAAATTTATGACTTTTCGAGGTATGGGAAAGCATAATTTATATGTTCAATCCCTCACTACTTCTATACTAGGTTTATCCTTGGGGTTAGGTTTAGTAGGAAGTCATTCGGTTTCTGCCTTTGACTTCGATAAAAAGTTACTGGCCTCTGATGGCGCAGCAGATGATCAATTTGGATTGTCTGTGTCATTGTCTGGCAATAGGGCTTTAGTAGGTAGTCGCTTTGATGACGATAATGGAAATAATAGTGGTTCAGCTTATATCTTTGATGTCACTACGGGAAATTTCCTGCAAAAGTTAACCCCCCCTGATGGCGCAGCAGGTGATCAATTTGGAATTTCTGTGTCATTGTCTGGCAATAGGGCTTTAGTAGGTAGTCGCTTGGATAACGATAATGGAACTAATAGTGGTTCAGCTTATCTATTTGATGTCACCACAGGTAACTTACTGCAAAAGTTACTGGCCCCTGATGGCGCAGCAGATGATCGATTTGGAATTTCTGTGTCATTGTCTGGCAATAGGGCTTTAGTGGGTAGTTTCTTGGATGACGATAATGGAACTAATAGTGGTTCAGCTTATCTATTTGATGTCACTACAGGGAATTTCCTGCAAAAGTTCACACCCCCTGATGGCGCAGAATTTGATCGATTTGGAACTTCTGTGTCATTGTCTGGCAATACCGCTTTAGTGGGTAGTTTCGGGGGTGAAGATAATGGAAGTGGTTCAGCTTATCTGTTTGATGTCACTACGGGGAATTTGCTGCAAAAGTTAACCGCCCCCGATGGCGCAGAATTTGATCGATTTGGACGATCTGTGTCATTGTCTGGCAATATGGCTTTAGTGGGTGCTTATTGGGATGACGATAATGGAACTAATAGTGGTTCAGCTTATTTGTTTGATGTGACTACGGGGAATTTACTGCAAAAGTTAAAGGCATCTGATGGCGCAGCAGATGATCGATTTGGATTTTCTGTGTCATTGTCTGGCAATATGGCTTTAGTAGGTAGTCGCTTGGATGACGATAATGGAAGTAATAGTGGTTCAGCTTATCTGTTTGATGTTACTACGGGGAATTTGCTACAAAAGTTAACCCCCCTTGATGGCGCAGCAGGTGATCAATTTGGATTTTCTGTGTCATTGTCTGGCAATACCGCTTTAGTAGCTAGTTACTTGGATGACGATAATGGAACTGATAGTGGTTCAGCTTATCTATTTACCACTGGCCGAACTGTCCCCGAACCTTTAACTATTTTAGGTGCAGGAACTGCCGTTGCTTTTGGTGCATCTTTTAAGCGCAAATTAGCTAAGAAGAATAAGAAACAAGGTTAATAACTTTTTTAAACCTACTGTAGAGAAGTTTCATGAAATGTCTCTACAAAATAAATGAATTTTCCCTGTATTTAATAGTTAGTAGAGATTACTAGGTTAAGCTATTATCATTTATATCACGATTACCGTGTTACAATGATAATAGATTATAAAAATCAAGGAACCAAAGACATTTTTAACGGAAATGACACCAAGCAAGCACGAAAAACTTGCCCTCAACACCTATGGAAAATTGCTAGACGAAAGCTAGACCAATTAGATTTTGCTGTTAGCTTAAATGACTTACGTTCTCCTCCTAGAAATCAATTAGAGGCGTTAAAAGGGGATCGTCAAGGACAGTATAGTATCCGCATAAACGATCAATATAGAATTTGTTTTATTTGGTCTGATGAGGGTGTTAGAAAAGTTGAAATTATCGATTATCACTAATTACTTTTATTATGGTTAATATTCCTACAAACCGTCCCCCCACGACCCCTGGTGAAATGTTGCGAGAAGAATTTTTAGAACCAATGGGTTTAACTCAAAAACAACTTGCCAATGATATTGGTGTTAGTTATCAAAGAGTGAATGAACTTATTAATAATAAGAGAGGTATTACTCCCAGTACCGCCTTAAGATTGGGGAAATACTTTGGTACATCTCCTGATTTTTGGCTTAATTTACAACGAGCTAATGACCTTTATGCTGTGCTGAAAAAAGAACAAAATGAAATTGACAAAATTAAACCTTTCTCTTTATTCACAGAAAGATAACATAATATGTATAACCCTAAAATATTGTGTATTGGTGAAATTCTCTTTGACTGCCTCGCCGATCAATTGGGTAAAGAATTAAACGAAGTAACATCATGGATAGCTTATCCAGGGGGTGCGCCAGCTAATGTCGCTTGTGGTTTAATTAAACTGGGAATTTCTGCTGCTTTTATTGGTTGTGTTGGAAAGGATAAACCAGGAGATGAATTAGTTAAAATTCTAGACAAAATAGGTGTTAATTCAACAGGAATACAACGTCATACTAATGCCCCCACTCGACAAGTTTATGTGACCCGTTCTCTAACAGGAGAACGTCAATTTGCTGGTTTTGGTCAGATTAAAACTGAGGATTTCGCTGATACTCGATTAAATTCTCAACAGTTAACATCATCCTTATTCACTCAGGCTAAATATTTAGTAATGGGAACCTTAGAACTGGCCTATACTCAAAGTCAGCAAGCTATTTTTAAAGCCATTCAACTAGCTAAAAAATATCAGTTACATATTTTGATAGATGTCAATTGGCGACCCGTATTTTGGCAAAATATAGAAACAGCTAAACCCTTAATCATACAAGTTTTACAAGCTGCGGACTTTATTAAATGCTCTGAAGAAGAAGCCCATTGGTTATTTAAGACCGAAGATCCCCAAGAAATAGCTCAACAGTTCCCTAAAATTAAAGGTATTTTAGTCACATTAGGAGAAAAAGGCTGTCATTATTATCTAGGAAAAAATCAAGGAATAGTAGCAGGATTTTCGGTTAAAGTAATGGATACTACAGGAGCAGGAGATAGTTTTGTAGCAGGATTTTTATCTCAATGTTGTTATTATGAAGAGGAAATATTAAATAATGCAGCAAGAGCAAAACAGACAATTATTTATAGTAATGCCGTCGGAGCATTAACCACCACAAAACCAGGAGCGATCGCAGCCCAACCGAGTAAAGAAGAAGTGGAAATATGGCTAAAAAATCATTAATAATTAAAAGAGGTTACTTTTAGTTTAAAATGAAAATAAATAAGTAATCCAACAGTTAACAAGGTGAAATATGGCTAAGACGGTTGCTCAAGTAATGACCCAAGATCCCATCACCGTTACCCCACAGACTCCTCTATCAGAAGCAGTAAAGATCATAGCAGAAAAAAGGATTAGTGGTTTACCGGTTGTAGATGAGAAAGGGAAACTCTTAGGAGTAATTTCAGAAACCGACTTAATGTGGCAAGAAACGGGAGTGGAACCGCCCCCCTATATAATGATTCTAGATAGCGTCATTTATCTGCAAAATCCTGCCCGTCACGATAAAGAAATTCATAAAGCATTAGGGCAAACTGTAGGGGAAGTGATGAGCGATAAACCCATTAGCATAAAAGCCACACAATCTTTAAATTGGACTTTGGATAAAAAACAATTGTTAGCGTAAATTTTACGCTAAACATATCTCCAGAGCTAAAATAGAGAATTAAGGTGATTTTAAAAACTCTCTTTCCATCTTTTTAGGGGATTTTAAATATTAAATAGCTTCATTCAGTTTCGGTTCCAATATAGATATCTAAGTAGCTTTCAGTTAGAGATTGAATGACTCGTTCTAATTCATCAATGAGATTTCTTCTAGTGAGTTTTTCTACAGCATCAATATGAGCAGAAATTCCGGCTCGTCCTAAATATTTATATTTGGTTTTTTTCTCATTATTAGTGGCCATAGGAAAAATTGATTCAGCAGCCTGTAGTTTATAATACCAGTAGATTGTTCCCTTTCGATTAACCTGATAACGAATAATATGACAATTAGCTGGTGCTACTTCCCCTTCCCGTTCAATTTTCTTTATTTTCTGTTTAAGAGAGCGAATTAGACTCTTAATTTGTTTGGCTCTCAGGTGGACATCTTGACTGGTCTTAAGTTCGGAATGTGATGACATTAGCCTTGACTGTAACAAACAACCTCTTTTGATGTTAGCGTATATATTCAGCTAATTTATAAGGTAATAAATTTTAAAAATGACCAAAAATGAAACGGCTACGTCTGTCGAGGAATTCCTGGTGTGGAGGTCTAACCTCTTCCAAGGACTAAAAGCTAGAAAAGAAACTATTATAGAATTACTCGATGCCCTCTCCAGTAACCAACAAGCTCACTCAGTCGTTGAATTGTCTCTCAATCCTTTATTTAGAAGAGATTATAACAGTTTATATAGAGGAATTCAAGAGTTTTTACCCACTCAAACTGACCCTAATTATGAACAGAGAATTGAGACTTTATTTTCAGCGGTATCGAGAACAATTCCTCCCACTTCAAAACATTATAACTTATTTGGTATTGACACAACTCCCTGTCCACGACGGTTTGCCGAAACGTTAGCGGATAAAACCTTTATTCATTACCCCAATCCAATTAAGGGAAATAAACCCATTAATATTGGACATTGTTATTCCGTTGTCTGCGCTTTACCTGACCAAATAGACACAGAAAAAGTCCCTTGGGCTGTCCCCTTATCAGGAGAGCGAGTCCCCTCTAAACATAAAGGAGTAAATCAAGGCAATCAACAACTAAAAAAAATCTGGCAAAGTTCTTTATTTTCTGATAAATTATCTGTTTTAGTGGCTGATAGTGACTACAGCCAAAAGGATTTTATTGGGGAACAAGTTAAGCATGAAGACCTAGTTACTATTACAAGAGTTAGAAGTGACCGAGTTTTTTATCGTCAATTTATTCGGGACTCAAATCAAGCCAAAACTTCGGGACATCCCCGTTGGTATGGGGATAAATTTGACCTTAAAGATGACCAAACTTGGGCTGAACCTGATGAAGTTCATCATGTTCCCTTTACAACGAAAAAAGGTCGTCAATTAACAGTGACTATTTCGGGATGGAAACAGATGTTAATGAGAGGAACTAAAAACTATAAAATGAACAATCACCCCTTTACTTTACTCCAGATTGTTGTCAGAGATCAAGAAAGAAATAGTATTTGGAAACCTATGTGGCTTATTGTTATTGGTTCTCGGCGCGATGAGTTAAGTTTAGTTGATTGTTATCAGTGTTATCGACAACGTTATGACATGGAACATCTTTTTCGATTTGGTAAACAAAGATTATTGATGACATCTTATTTAACTCCCGATGTACATCATGAAGAAAATTGGTTTAAAATAACACTTCTTTCTTATGTAAATTTGTGGGCTGCCAGAAAATTAGCTGTGGTTTTACCCCGTGATTGGGAACAGTATTTGAAGACTAATAAATCCATCAAAATCACCCCTAGTCTAGTTCAAAGAGACTTTTCAAGAATAATTACGACCTTGGGGACTTTCGCCAAATTTCCCAAACGTCGAGGTTTTTCTTCCGGACGTATTAAAGGTTACAAAAAAGCCCCACGAACTCGTCATGATGTTATCAAGAAAGGGAGCAAAAAATCAACTGAAAACTTAAAAGCTCCTTAGTTTTCCTCAGAATCTATAGATTAGCCCTATTTGTCAGCCAATTTTATTGACTGATACAGAGCCGATATTTTGGGATTTTAGTTTAGCGTAAAATATACGCTAACAAATTTTTTTTGTCCAAAGTCCAATTTAAAAGAAGCGGCACATATTATGCACGAAAAGAAAATTAGACGTTTGCCCGTTCTTGATGAGAATAATACCACAGTGATTGGTATTTTGACTCAAGGAGATATTATTCGCACAATGGCCCAAGGATAATTGTTACAATCAGAATCAGTGACGAGCCTTTTTTTGTCTAATTGATAAAAACAGCAAAAAATAGCATAGGGATGGGAAAAAATGACACAAATGACTACCAGTGTTTCCAATAATGTCATCAACAACTATATTCAACGGGTGACAGAATGGAGTCAGTCGAGTCAACGAATTCCAACAACAGAAGAACTAGAAAACATTGCTGCTGAGTTAGGGATAGATCCAGAGGAAATACAAGCAGCACAAAAACAATCCCACGATCACTATGTTAGGTCCCAAGGTTATATGCGCCTGAAACATTGGAATGATGCGATCGCTGAACTACAAGAAGCGGTGGCTTTTAACCCCTCTAACCTAGATATGTTAGTCAGTTTAGCCTCCGCCCACATGGGAAGATGGGAAGATCATCATCGCAAAGACGATGAAGTAAACATCCGTTTGAGAATTCGACAATGTTTAGTGATTAAACCCGATTGCGAAGAAGCCCTGAATTTACTGGCAAAACTGTCCCACGCCATAAAATGGCGTACCCGTATTTTTACCGCTATTGGAGTAGGTTTAGGTGGGATATGTGTGGGCATAGGAGGGGTTTTCTTGTTAGGAGATGCCCTACCCTCATGGTGGCAGCAGCCCTCACAATTAGAACTCCTAGAACAAAGTTTTAACCAAGAACTCCATAGCTTACAACGGCAACAACAAGCCTTAAGATCGCAAATGATAGCCTTACAAAGACACAGCGATCAACGCAATCAAAGAACCATATCCACATTACAAAACCGCATCAACCAATTACAAAGAGAAGTTAGTCAATTAGAACGAAAAATAATAGAAATAGAAAAAGAAAAACCCAGTAAAATAACTCCCCGTTCTTCTAACAATGGTTCTATTTTAAGAGGAAGTGACTAAGTATCCTTCAAGGATGTACAATCCAACCCTGGAATTAATCAATTGTTAATTATTAATTGTTACAATTGTTAATTGCTAATTGCTAATGGTTAATTGTTAATGAGTCTTAAACTTTACTTTCTCAGACACGGAGAAACCACATCTTCCCAAACAGGAACCTATTGCGGACGGTTGGATATTGAATTAACCCCTTCTGGGGTAGAAATGGCAGAAGACTTTGCCCAAACCTATCAAGATATTCCTTGGAAAGCCGTTTATTGTAGTCCCTTAAAACGAGCGATAACAACCGCTAAACCCCTGTGCGAGCGTGTGGGAATCAATATGGAACTCCGTAACGGCCTCAAAGAAATTTATTATGGGGAATGGGAAGGCAAAACCCCCGATCAAGTTAATCAAGAATTTCATGATGACTATGTGCGCTGGTTAGCTGATCCCGGTTGGAATAGTCCCAATGGTGGAGAAAAAGGCATCGATATCGCCCGTCGCAGTTCAGAAGTTCTGGAAGAAATCGAAAAAACCCATATAACAGGGAATGTTTTGGTAGTTTCCCATAAAGCTACCCTCCGCATTATTTTATGTTCCCTATTGGGTATTGATGTCGGCCGCTACCGCGATCGCATCGGAATGTCCGTAGCTGCTCTGAGTATTGTGGAAATAGCGCAACACGGCCCCTTAGTTCATGTTATGAGCGATCACTCTCATCTGAGAACAGAATTAAGACAACGCTACGGAACCTAGATCAAAGATAATTATTTGAAAAATGGGTTTAAAACTTTATTTTCTCCGTCATGGACAAACAGCCTACAGTAAAACAGGGGGATATTGCGGCAAAATAGAAAATGACCCAGGATTAACCCCCGAAGGCTACCAAATGGCTCAGGCATTCGCTGAGGCTTACTCTCATTTGCCCTGGAAAGCTATCTACGCTAGTCCTTTATATCGCACTAGAGAAACCGTTAGACCCCTCTGCGAAAAAATAGGGGTTGCTATGGAGTTACGGGAAGGACTACAAGAGATCAGTTATGGTCAATGGGAAGGAATGCACCCTAAAGACATCGATCGCCAAGATCACGATCTCTACGTCAAATGGTTAACAGATCCTGCTTGGAATGCCCCCCCAGACGGGGAAAGAGGCATAGATATTGCCCGTCGCAGTTCCCAAGTTCTAGAAGAGATCCAAACAACTCATGACAATGGTAATATTTTGATTGTCTCCCATAAAGCCACCATTCGCATTATGTTGTGTGGTCTGTTGGGTGTTGATATTAAATATTACCGCGATCGTTTTTTGATGGCCGTTGCTGCCGTGAGTTTAGTGGAAATAACCGCCACTGGACCGTTGTTTCATTTTATTGGCGATCGCTCTCACTTAAATAGTTATTTACGTGCCTTACCTAGTACCTGAATAGGGTTAAAATCGTTAACAGAGAATTTATCCTATAGTTAGACTAATCAACATGGAGAATAAAAGACCAGAATTTGCCATTAAAGAACATTCTGTCCTATCTATTGCCACAGAAATGCACAATCATTTCCGAGATTTACAATCCTATTACAAAATCGCCAAAGGTAATTTAATTAGTGAACTTGATTCAATGGCAGATGAAAGTAAAGCGGCAGAAATACACGATCAATTGCGTGAAATCGAAGATAAAATTACCTTCTTTCATGTTTTAAATAACGCCATATCCACTGTTGATACTGTTTTACACACGGACAAAATGATCGCTGAGTTTAAAAATAAACAGTAAACCAATGTCTACTTAATGCTCAGAATGTAGAATGCACGAATTTATTTTTTATAATTGTTCTGTATTCTACATTGTTAATTATAAAATGAGTGATTCAACCCATGTTAAGTCCTGTTGAAACCATCAAATTATTGAAATCTCAACCCGAACAAACCTTTTCTAAAGGCGATACTATTTTCGCAAATGGAGATGAAGGAACAGTGATGAATGGCATCATTGAGGGGGAAATAGAAATGTATATCAATGGCAAAGTTATTGAAGTTATTCAACAAGGAGATGTTTTTGGACAAGGTGCTTTAGTTCATGAAAATCATCTACGAGCTTCTACTGCCATTGCTAAAACTGACTGTAAACTAGCTTTTTTAGACCGAAAACATTTCTTGTTTGCTGTTCAACAAACCCCGATGTTTGCTTTAGAAGTTATGAGAAGTTACTCTGATCGTCATCGTCGTTTAAAAAAGGTTCTAGATGCTTTAGGAAATATGTAAAACTGTGACTCATTCTAATACTATCTGTCTTCGTGTTTTTATTAGTGGAAAAGTTCAAGGGGTAGGATACCGCTATTCTACGGTACAGAAAGCCCAAGAGCTAGGTCTTAGGGGGTGGGTTAAAAATCGTCTTGATGGGCGTGTAGAAGCCATTTTTGCAGGGACAGAACCCCTAATTACTCAGATGTTGCAATGGTGTGATCAAGGGACAAGAAGTGCCAAGGTGACAGATGTAAGCGTGGAAAAATTGGAACCTCCAAATATATCAGGGTTTTGAGGTAAAAGAAACTGTGTGATATATTACTTTGGGGAGATTTAGCGATCGCACTATAATAAACCAGTTCGTAGTAAGTCCTTTAGGACTAGAAAAAAAGTCATAATGAAGGCTAAAGCCTTCACTACGTACTTTTCTATTTTATCTTTAATTACACCTACCTACTTATGAGGGTTTTATCTTAATGAAAATAAACAGTAAGGATGTGGGAGCAGAACTCGGAGGATCAACGAGGGTTCCAGAACTAAAAGATGCTCCTCCCATGCTTAGGTTAACACTATGAGGAACTCTAACGTTACCAGCACCAACACCATTATAGTCATCAACATAAATGGTTACAGAATCAATATTAACGATATTAGCAAAATTAAAGGTAATTGTAGGGTCTAAAGACAACCAACCAACATAAGGACCCTCACCAGCAACATTTTCTACATTTAACCAGTTATCAGTTGCAATAACTCCATCTGTTAAATCGCCTAAACCTCCACTTAAAGGAGCATTATGTTGAGTCGTATTACCCGAACCAGTGTAGTTCTTATCCCAATAATTAAAACTACCACCAATAGCTTGTCCATTTCTGTTCAACATATCATAACTAATAGGACTAATAGCAGCAGCATTAGCTACGTTAGAAACACCCAAAGATAAGGCAATAGAAGCAGCAAGGGTTAAAGGAATCTTTCCATAAGAGGAAACCTCATTTTATGAGGTTTCCTCGAATTTTTTGGCGATTTTTGTGATCATAATTATTTGAAGAATAAAGTTTCTATTAACTTAACATAACCCCTCCCTTTTCCGTGTATAACTTCATGTATAACTTCGGGCTATCCTGAGATTGTGGTGGAGAATGTATAAAAATACACAAAAAATCTGTGATGGGTTACGGCGCAAATCAAAAGTTATAAGGTTTCCCGAAAAATCATCCCTTCGCCTAACCCATCCTACGAATCTGACACAAAATTCCTAACTCCTAAAACTAGATTAATCTGATACCTTCATTAACAGTCAATAATGTCCGTCTTTGTAAACCTTCTTTTTCTAAAATAGCGTTAGCAGCTAATAAACCACTACTAACAGCTTTTTCCATTAAACCACAGGGAAACGGCATTTTAACCCAGTCTCCTGCAAAAAACAAATTATCAACATCTGTAACCGTATCTGGACGATTTTGGTAACTATTGGGAGGATAACCAGAGAAGTTCTTTTGATTAACTAATTCTTTGTGTAATAGGTTAGCTTGTGATAGTTGAGGAACAATTTCATATAACTCTTTTTCAAAGGTTCTTAATAAAACTTCTTGGGTGGGAAAATCTTTTTCTTTATAACAATATGCGTGTAATTCTATGACACTTCCTCCCGTTTTTTTCGACCACTCAATAAACTGGGTTTGGATGCGATGATATAAGGTAATACTATCGGTGAGATCGTAACCAGAAAGAGAGGTAAAATGACTATGTTCCCAATCAAAATCTTCATCAAACCAAAACCTACCCACCGCAAAGGGATCAGCAACCGCTAATTGTTCAATTTTTTGGGTTAAACTCTCATTATTTTCTCCTTCCATTCTTGTCCATAAATGACGTATTCCTGGCACATCGGTGGCAATAACATAATAGTCTGCTTGTAAAGTCTCGCTATTGATATTTTCCTTAGCTTCTTGACTAACTAACTTAACCGATGTATCTTCTTTTTCTACAACTTGATAACGAGCTAAATTTTGTTTCGCTGGTCCTTTTTTGATATTGCCATTTTCATCATATGTTGCACCATGACAAGGACATAAAAAGCTCCCATCTTCTTGTTTTTTAACCGTACAACCTTGATGAGTACAAGTTAAACCAATCACCTGTTCATCTGTCTCTAAAAATAGGCGATCGCTATCTCCATAATAGCTTTCATTGTCATTACATGACATGGTATTTTTGTCAACATTAAAAGGAACATTAGTTACCTCATTTCCCTGTTGATAGTTGAGAGAGATAATTTTATTTTCTTGACAAACAATATTGCTAACCTGTGCTTCTTTTATAACATTACCTTGATTATTTCTAATATTATTAATAATAGGTTCAACTAGACTGGTTCCCATATCATCTTTTGTGCCATTAAAAGCTAAACCTTCGGGGTTGCCGAAAAAATAGAAATGGAAAAATTGGAGTAATTCTCCTGCACTTAAAACATCAGGGGAATTTAGAGTTGAACGAGCAAAAGGAAGAAAATATAAATCATAAAGTCCTTGGGGAAAACCTATTTTTGACCACTCAAGAACAGAGAGATGATCCAACCTGTCAAAACTATCAGGCATTCTAAACCCGGTAATCTCTTTAAATACCTGCCAATGGGATAACTTACTCATATTAATACCCCAGTTAAAACGATTTTCTGACCAAACAGCAAGGTCGACAATATTCCAAGGAAAAGAGGAATGACTGGGATAAAAGTTTTCGGCTTTATATTTATATTTCTTGTCAGAAAAGAGAACAGAATAAAAGCCTAAAGAGCGAAAATTATTTTCTATATTTAATTCAGAAACAATTTTTTTAAGATTATAATATTGAGGAAAAAAACCATGAAAACCATGTTCCATTTTGAAACTATCTTGACCAACATTGATAGTCCAACTGGCAATTTTCCCCCCTAAATTGGGAGATTTTTCTAGTAGAGTCACCTCAAAACCTCGGCGACTTAACTCATAAGCACAAGCCAAACCAGCCAAACCAGCACCGATAACAACCACAGATTTAGATTGAGTTAAACGGGAAGGTAAAGTTAAACTATCTTGTTGATAAAAAGAAGGAGATGGCTTTTTAAAGCGAGAATAAGCGATTAAACTACCTAAACCCCCAACTCCAAAAACCTTGAAAAAAGTACGACGAGAAAACATAAAAAATGTAGAATATAGAACTAATTGATAATTAAATTAATCACTCTTACCATCAGACTCCGAACTCCGAACTCCGAACTCCGAACTCTTCCCCTTAACCCATTGTTCCCAAAGATCCCGACGACGTTGTTGGGTTCTTTTTATCTGTTGATCCCGTCGCCATTGGGCAATTAATTGATGATTTCCTGAACGAAGAACATCAGGAACTGGCCAATCTTGAAAAACAGCAGGACGAGTATATTGAGGATAATCTAATAAGCCATCTTCAAAACTTTCGGCTTTCAAAGATTCAACCTTGCCCACCGTTCCAGGTAACAAACGAACCACCCCATTAATTAAAGCCAAAGCAGGAATTTCTCCACAGGTTAACACAAAATCCCCCAAAGAAATCTCCCGATCCGCCAAATAACGAATTCTCTCATCAACCCCTTCATAATGACCACAAATTAAAATCAATTGTTGATAATGGGTCGCCAAATCCTGTAAAGTAGTTTGGGTTAACGGTGAACCTTGAGGAGTTAACAAAATGACCTGTGAACTCGGTAAGCGAGGCAGAGAATTCACTGCAGCAAAAATCGGTTCCGGTTTCAACAGCATCCCGACTCCACCCCCATAAGGGATATCATCCACGCGATGATGCTTATCAACCGTAAAATCACGGGGGTTGACCAGGTTAACAGTGGCGATCTCCTTAGCCAAAGCCTTACCTAACAAGCCAGACTGTAAGCCGGAGGTAAAAAAATCAGGAAATAAAGTAATGACATCAATGTTCACAAGTGATCCGTATAAAGTTACAAAAATAATATTAATTTTACTGTTCCGAGCCTAGTCTAGCGTAGAATGGATTAGAGAAACGGGGCCAAAAATTTAGTAAGTACCAAGGCTTAACGTTGGCATAATCTGCTCCTAATCCCTATTATGACTAACAAGCGCAAACGTACCGATACTTCTTTGGCTGAAAAGATAAGATTATGTTGCAATTAGAGACTCAATCCCAACCAAGCCCCATGTCCCAACCCACAACCACGGCCATTTTAGTTATTGGTGGCGCAGAAGACAAAGTGCATGGTAAAGAAATTCTGCACACCTTTTGGTTTCGTTCCGGTGGCACCAATGCTACCATTGCCATCATTCCCTCTGCTTCGAGAGAACCGGTTTTAATCGGAGAGAGATACCAAAGTATCTTTGAAGAAATGGGGGCGAAATACGTTAAAGTTTTAGACATCCGCGATCGCGACCAAGGAAACGACCCCTATTTTAAGGAATACGTTGAGGAATGTACCGGCGTATTTATGACAGGAGGGGATCAACTAAGACTGTGTGGCTTATTGGCCGATACCCCCCTGATGGAAAGAATAAGACAACGGGTACAGCTTGGTGAAATATCTTTGGGGGGAACCAGTGCCGGGTCCGCCGTGATGGGACATCATATGATTGCCGGAGGCAGCAGTGGAGAATCTCCCAACCGAGCTTTAGTAGACATGGCCATGGGACTGGGAATTATTCCTGAGATTATTGTGGATCAGCACTTTCATAACCGCAACCGTATGTCCCGTTTATTGAGTGCCTTATCAACCCATCCCGAAAGACTCGGTATCGGTATCGATGAAGACACCTGCGCCCTATTTGAGAGAGATGGCCTAATGCGCATCGTGGGCAAGGGAACGGTGACTATTGTTGATGGTCGAGATATGAGCTACACCAACCAAGCAGACATCTCAGCTACAGAACCCTTAAGTCTCCATAACCTCAGAGTAAATATCCTCTCCCACGGAGACTGTTATCATCTCCATCAACATCAATGTATTGCCAAAATTAGTAGCCCAGTACAATAAACAAACATAAAAACTGTTCAGTGTGAACAGCTATTTCCCCTAATGAAACGAGAATATCATTAGGATATTGCTTCTGTGTCCTCAAGCGTGCTTTTTTAGAGAAACGGCGAGTATGAAAATATTAAAAACCCTGACCCTACGCGGCCCCAACTATTGGAGTATTAGGCGCAAGAAACTGATCGTTATGCGTCTGGACTTGGAGGACTTAGCAGAAAGACCCTCAAACCAAATTCCTGGCTTTTACGAAGGCTTGGTGGATATATTGCCTAGTTTGGTTGAGCATTATTGTTCTCCTGGCCATCGAGGAGGCTTCTTTGAAAGGGTGAAAAAAGGCACTTATATGGGGCATATTGTCGAACACGTTGCCCTAGAATTACAGGAATTAACTAAAATGCCCGTGGGGTTCGGTCGGACTAGAGAAACCGCTACACCAGGAATTTATAACGTCGTTTTTGAATACGTAGACGAACAAGCTGGCCGTTACGCAGGAAGGGCGGCCGTTCGTCTCTGTCAGTCCATCATCGAGACAGGAAGTTATCCCCTCAAAGAACTAGAACAAGACCTCAGCGATCTCAAAGATTTACAGGCCAATGCAGCTTTAGGACCTTCTACTCAAACCCTCGTCACCGAAGCCGAAGCGAGAAATATTCCTTGGATGCCCCTCAGTGCTAGGGCAATGGTACAGTTGGGTTATGGAGTAAACCAGAAGCGTATTCAAGCCACCATCAGCGACTATTCCGGTATTCTCGCCGTAGAATTAGCCTGTGATAAAGAAGCTACCAAAACCATCCTCCTAGATGCCGGGGTTCCCGTCCCCAGAGGCACCACCATCCAATTTTTTGAAGAACTAGAAAGTGCCATCGCCGATGTGGGGGGTTATCCCATCGTCATTAAACCCCTCGATGCTAATCATGGCCGGGGCATAACCATCGATGTTAACAGTTGGGAGGATGCAGAAGAAGCTTACGATCTCGCTAGTAAGGAGTCCAAAACTCGTTCCGTTATTGTCGAACGGTTTTATAAGGGCAGCGATCATCGTTTATTGGTGATTAACGGTAAGTTGGTGGCAGTGGCCGAACGGGTTCCAGCTAGTGTGGTGGGAGATGGTCAACATACCATCGAAGAGTTAATTGCTATAACCAACGAAGATCCTAGACGGGGAGAAGGACACGATAACGTTTTAACCAAAATTAAAGTCGATAAAACTTCCTTAGCTATACTCGATAAACAAGGATTACGTTTAGAAACTGTCTTAGATAAAGGAGAAGTCGCCTATTTACGGGCAACAGCTAACCTCAGCACCGGAGGTGTGCCCATCGATCGCACCGACGAGATCCACCCCCAAAACCTCTGGATGGCTGAACGGGTTTCTAAAATAATTGGCCTTGACATAATGGGTATTGATGTGGTAACTCCCGATATTAGCAAACCCCTACAAGAAGTGGATGGGGTGATTGTGGAAGTAAATGCAGCCCCCGGTTTTCGGATGCACGTGGCCCCCTCTCAAGGTTTATCGCGCAATGTGGCCGCTCCGGTTATGGATATGCTCTTTCCCCCGGATACCCCCAGTCGTGTCCCCATCGTCGCTATTACCGGCACCAATGGCAAGACAACTACTACCCGTCTAACCGCCCACATTTACCGTCAAACCGGTAAGGTGGTGGGTTATACCAGTACGGATGGTGTTTATATTGGGGACTATTTAGTGGAAAAAGGGGATAATACGGGGCCTTTTAGTGCAGCCATGATCTTGAAAGATCCCACCGTGGAAGTTGCTGTCTTGGAAAGTGCTAGGGGTGGTATTCTGCGATCGGGTTTGGCTTTTGATAGTTGTGATGTGGGTATTGTTTTGAACGTGGCAGCCGATCATTTGGGGTTGGGAGATATCAACACCATCGAACAAATGGCCCAGGTAAAAGGGGTTATTGCTGAGGTAGTACACCCAGACGGTCACGCGGTACTCAATGCTGATGATCCTTTGGTAGCAGCTATGGCGGAAAAAGTCAAGGGCAAAGTGGCTTATTTTTCCATGAACCCTGACAACGAAATTATTGAAAATCATTTACGTCGGGATGGTTTAGCGGCGGTTTATGAAAATGGTTATCTTTCTATTTTAGAAGGACAATTTACCCTGAGAATTGAAGAAGCGGTTAATATACCAATGACTATGGGGGGAATGGCCCCGTTTATGATTGCTAATGCTTTGGCTGCTTGTCTGGCTGCCTTTTCTCAAGGGGTGGATATCGAAGATATTAGGCAAGGGGTGAGGACTTTTACTGCTTCGGCAGAGCAAACCCCCGGACGTATGAATCTCTTTAATTTAGGAGAGCATCACGCTTTGGTGGATTATGCCCATAATCCGGCCGGTTACGAAGCTGTAGGAGAGTTTGTTAAAAACTGGCAAGGACAACGGTTAGGGGTTGTGGGGGGCCCAGGCGATCGCCGTGATGAGGATTTAGTTCTTTTAGGTCAAATTGCAGCCAGGGTGTTCGATCGCATTATTGTTAAAGAAGACGATGATAAACGAGGCCGCGATCGTGGTGAAGCTGCTGATTTGATTATTAAGGGTATTTTAAGCGAAAAGCCTCAAGCAGATTATGAAGCTATTTTGGATGAAACTGAAGCCATCAATTATGGCTTAGATAAGGTGGATAAAGGGGGTTTAGTTGTTGTCTTCCCTGAGAGTGTTACTAGGGCTATTTCTCTGATTAAACAACGAGAGTCTGTTTGAGATACTCCCCCACTAAATCTAGGTTCAATTTGAAAGGGGGAGTTTTGTTACCTTAAATAAATTAATTGTTAATGTCTTCCCAATCAGCGTTTCTATCACAGCCATTTCCATCGTTATTGGTGGTTTATTGTGGGCTGTAAATTTGATGATTAACTCTGAACTAAAATCTTTTCAAGCTAAATAGGGTTTGCTGAAAAAGTTTCTCCAAAATTTATGCCACTTTTGACCAAGAATTTTCTGACAAATCAATAAGTTTTAGCACATAAAAATTGTTTAAAGTATAATCAAAATTAATGAAAAGCGGTTTAATGAGTTTCCCTGTTCTATTATTAGTAAATAAGGACAAAAAAAGCGACAAAAACTGCCTCAGAAGTTTAGAAAGATTGACAACTAAAAATGTAATAGCAATAGATGTAATGGAGGTTTCAGGGAGTTTTGTCATCACGAGATTTAGGCTAAATCTTCGTTTAGCTTGTCCAAACTTTCCCTCAATAGCATTACGGAAGCATTCATCGGAGTGGGCTTGTTTCTTTTCTTCTTCACTGACATTTTTCGGAGGTCTTCCTAACTTCGGACCACTGATTCTTATCCCTCTTTCCTTACACCAATTTCTGTTTTCCCTAGTTCGATAAATTTTATCTACATGGACGGATTCGGGATAATAGCCAAACGTTTCTTTATACTTTTCTACTTGTTCTTTTAAATGACAAGATTCATTGAAGTTTTCCCAACTTATTTTGCCTAGAAACACATAGTTATCTACACAGCTTACTGAGAGTTTAGCTCCAAACTCTATTGGTTTTCCTGCTTTTCCCCTCACTATTGGACGAATATGCGGTTGAGTTAAACTTACAATTCTTTGAGGAACACTCTGGGTCTTATTCTCCCACATTGACTGTTGTTGTTCATAAACTTTTTTGATAGTCTCTAGACAATTTTTCTGTCTTTTACTCAGATTTTCCAGGGAAGCCCCAGCTTGAATTAAGTCTTCTATATTTCCTAAATTTTTCTTAAGGTATTTTAACTGTTTCCCGATAGCTTTTCTTCTTTCTTGATAAGATACTTTTCGTTTTTTAGCTACTTTTAAGTATTCCTTTCTAGCAATTTTTCTAGAAGTTCTCGGCTTTTTTCTCAATTTTACTCTTAATGGTTTATAAAGATTATCTATTATTCTTTCTGTCTCAATTCTGGCTTGATTTAATATGCCTAAATCCGTTGGGTATTTGATGTCTGCTGGCGCACAAGTCGCATCTAAAATTAGTTTACCTTTATTTTTTATTTTTTCTCCTTTTTCTTGGAGACAATCCTTTTTTTTTACTTCTTTATCACTCTTGTCTATTTCTCTTTTTACTATTTTTTTATTGATTTTGTTTATCAATTCTCCATCAATTCTTTTCCTAAAATGAACTAGCATTGAAGATTCCAGTGGTGGCTCTTGTTGATAACAATTTAAACCTATAAAGTATTGTAGATAGGGATTTTCTCTAATCTGTTCTATAGTTTATCTATCACTTGTTCCTAATTTTTCCTTAATAATTAATGTCCCTAATGCCATTCTAAATAGTTTGGCTGGCGCACCTTTTTCTGCTGAAAAAAGTTTAGCATATTCTTCCTCAAAATCATCCCAAGGTATCAACTCTGCCATGATTACCCAACGATTATTGGGGGACAATTTGCCCTCGAAAGGTAATTCAAATTTTTCTGGGGGCGGTAAAGGTTGCTCCTCTTTTCGATACATTTGTTCTTGAGCAACAACTGGGAGGTGTTTCTACCAATTATAGCGGTTTGTAGCCGACAAAGCTGATCTTTTTTGCGATCGCGAATATGGGTGTAACCTTTTAAAGAATAGGGTTTTGCTTTTATTCAGCAAACCCTAAATATACCAAGATCGTAGGGTGGGTTAGGTGCGGATTTGATTTTGATAAAAACTTATGATGTTTTTATCCGCACCGTAGCCCACCGTTTTCAATATTAAGAAAACCCCAAACATCTTGATACTCGGGAAGTTCTACCACTCTGTATTTTTTTGAATTAAGATTCATAATAACTGAATCTTGATAGTCTGCAGATGCTTGACTGAGAAGTCGACTTACAACTGTTAAGACTACTTCCTTACTGTCTACAATCTTATCGATCGCAGAGTCAATAGCTGTCATAACATCATTATACATTGCATCAATTTCGTTGGCACTGGGACGAGACTTAAACATATTATCGTAGCTAATTTTGTCTAGGGTGACATAAAAGACATAAAAATTTTAATATTTCTTATTCTAAAAAATGCTAGTTTATGCTTCTCTAGAAAACGTTTTTATTTTATATAAGTAAAAATTATATAGATAAACTGTAAACTTTGAATATTCAAAATTTCAAGCTTTCCTAATACTGAGAATATTTCTCAATAAGCAACGAGTTTCCCACGTTATGGTATGATAGTCGACGATGAACATCTACAGCACGTATGTCTCTTTCACAAACACGAGTCTTTAACCCTAATCACTTGGTTATTCTCTTAGTGTTTTGACTGCTTTAAATTCACTTTTTGACTCTATTTTGAGCAATTGTATTAATTTAGTCTTAAAGTACATATGAATTTATATTGACAAAATATAAAAATGTGCGTGTAGCAGAAAAAATCAATTTTTTGGTAACATGATCCAAAACAGAAAGAATATCTAGCGTAATGACAACAGATGTAATCGAAAAACCGTCTTCATCCACTTCTACGGTGCGGAAACCAGCCCCTCGCTACCGAGTTTTGCTGCATAACGATGACTTCAATTCTATGGAATATGTGGTGCAGACCTTGATGCAGACTGTACCAAGTATTACTCAACCCCAAGCGGTTGATATCATGATGGAAGCTCATAGTAATGGTACAGCTTTGGTTATTACTTGTGCTTTAGAGCCGGCTGAATTTTACTCGGAAACGTTGAAAAATCATGGTTTAACCAGCACTATCGAACCGGACGAATAATACAATTAAAATCTCAAAAATTGGGAACACTTATTTGATTTTTTTCTACAATTATTATTAATGACAACTTGAGTAAAATCTTGAATCCTTGAAACTTAATCTTACCATAATTGCTAATTACCCAGTACCTCTAAGACTGGGAATTTTTATAATTTTTCTCTTGATTTTATGGCTTCCTATTGCCATTCCTCTTTATTTACTCTTACAAGATGATCCTAATTTAACAACTATTGTTACTATGGCAATCTTATATTTAGAGTTTATTGGGTTGTTATTTGTTTGGAATAAGAAGGTTTATAAAATTAAATTTTGGTGGCGAGATTATGGTTTAGTATTTACCAGAAAAAATGGAATTGAGTTACTTAATGGTTTGAGTTTGGGTTTGTTTTTTACCTTTGGACTGTTTATTATTGAAGCAATTTTTGGCTGGGTTAAATTTGTTCAACCTGGGGCTAATTTTACTCGGATTATTTTTGAAGGTCTATTGAGTGCCTTGGGTCTTGGGTTGGCAGAAGAATTAGTTTTTCGGGGATGGTTATTAGAAGAACTGAAAAAGGGTTATTCTCGCAACATTGTTGTTGTTACCAACGGACTTATTTTTGCTATCTTACACTTTATTAGACCTATCGGAGAAGTTATCAGGACATTTCCTCAATTTCCGGCCTTGTTTTTATTGGGGGTTACTTTAGTTTGGGCAAAAATAGGACATAGTAACCGTTTGGGGATATGTATTGGACTGCATGGGGGTTTAGTTTGGGGATATTACATCATTAATGTTGGTAAAATCGTTGATTATACTGGTCAAGTTTCTACACTGGTTACAGGTATTGATAATAATCCTCTTGCTGGAATTATGGGGTTGATCGGGTTAGGTTTATTAAGTTTGTTGATGAGGAGGAAAAAAGATCAATAAAAGGTTGCTCTGTGGCTGCGATCACTGTATGATTTAGCTCATAGGTGAGCTTTCGTTAAGCTTGCAATCATGCACTACGTATTTTGTTTAGGACGTTTTCCTTGTTCCCTTTTACCTGTTCCCTTTTACAAAAGTATATATCTCCTAACTATTTTTTGTAGTGCTATTGTGTTAGCTTTAGTAATCGCACTAAAGAATATAGGCGATCGCTAAACTCAAACAACATTACCTAGAAAGTTTATAGATCAAGAGTTAGAAGATAATCGGTGATTTTCTTCAAAGCCTGAACAAATCAACTGTTCAGAAGACTTGTCTATCTACTGAGAATTGCTGTTTACCACACCAAGGATTTTACTGATGCCAATTAGAAAAGTACCGGGAACTGACTTGAAATACTTTCTGCTCGCTGTTGATGCAGAGGGAAAAGAAAGAGACGACGGGCCTGATGGGTTAATCACTCAAAGAATATTAAAGGAACTATCTAGTGCAGCTTAGCAAAAATAATCTACCAGTCACTTATGATCTTTAAAGCCCTTAAATTTCCAAACGAACGGCTTAGCAAAATGTTGATTAAAGTAATCAATAAAATTGAGAATTTTTTGGGATAGTTCTTCAGTTGAACGGACAGTAATTCTTTTGAGTAAACGCCGGACTAAGATCGAAAACCAACACTCAATTTGATTAAGTCACGATGTATGTTTGGGAATATAAACAAAGCGAATTCGATGAGATTCATCTGATAAAAAATCTGCTCTGCTGTCCATAGATTGCAAAATCCCCTCCTTTCCTTTTCTCCCCAAATCAATAGTAATTCCACAGCTTTCTGCTACTAATTTGACTAAGCTTTCCGATTTATGAGTGTTGAGTTTATCTACAATAAAAATCCATTCTGCTTTTTCATCAATCTTAATCGTTCTCTGGATATGTTCAGAAAAATCTTGTTCTGTTCTTGTCGGTCCAATAGAGGGACTAACAACTTTTCCTCTTGCCACATCCCAGTTCGCAATCAAGCTTAAAGTTCCGTGTCTTTCATATTCAAATTCGATTTTTTCTACTTGTTTAGGCTTGATTCTTTTGTTCGGAAATAATCTCTCAAGAGCTTGAATCCCTGTCATTTCATCTGTACTAATTAAATGAATTCCTTGTTCTAACAAAGTTTTAGCTTCTTGATGAAGTTCACAGATATATTTGACTTGCTTTTTAAATTTTAAGGGATCATCAATTTTGGCATTTAACCAGTAACGAACGAGATGTGGTTGTAATGTCGCTTCTTTTTAAAAAACGCCCCACACTACGGGGGGAAATCTTTTCGACAATTCCTCTTTTTATGGCTTCATCCGCCAACTCTGAAGGTGTCCAATGGCTCACTGGTCTGTCTGATTTTTCACATTCTTCACAAGCGATCGCTACAATCTGGACTACTTGTTCGACCGTAAAGGATTTTGTTGTTCCAGGTCTTGGGCGATCGCTTAAAATTCCTTTGATCAAGACCATTAATGCTTTCTCCGTTACCTGTTGTTCTTCGGCGGCACTCAGTTTTTCTCTCTCCTCAAACCATCGCGATCGCCACTGACGCACTTGTACTCGGTCTAATTCTAATCTTCGACTAATCGAACTATTGCTCTCTCCTGATGCTGCGGCTAAGATTAGCTTGGCTCGTCTAACAAGGCGATAGGGGTTTGTTGTCCCTCTCACTATTTGTTGGAGTACTGTTTTCTGTAGGTTGGAGAGGTTAATTGGCAATGCTTTTATCATGGACATCAACTTCGAGATTCTTCCGTTAGTTTCATTGAAACACATTGTCGTGGCTAGTCACGAAAGTTTCTGTAAAAATCTGGTGGATTACTTTCGCCAAGCTGCACTAGACGCTAATTTTGCTCCGATGGAGGGAATAGATCCCAAAAACTTGGCAGAAACGGGATGGGGAGTAATTTTCCCTCATGATATCGATCCCGCCATTCTCGAAGCCCTCAAAGAACTATTAGAGCATCGCCAACAGCAAGCCACCCAGAACCATGAGCATTACTATCAAGAATACAGGGGAGTCAAGGGCTATCGTCCAGGAGAGACAAAAAGTAAGTTTCTGGCCCGTCATGGAGTAGGGCCCGGTCCTGCCGATCCTGACAAAATGCCTTATTATCTGCTCATAGTAGGAGACCCAGAAACCATTCCCTATAGCTTTCAGTACCAACTTGATGTTCAACCCAGATTCCGCACTTCAAAAAGTAGCATTAAATACTACAAGCCTGGGGTTAATAATTAAGTATAATTGCTTAAGCTCTTGAAGACAAAAAAGTGGGATAATTGTTTAAGTTGTTTCCTCTGTAAAAAAAGAGCGAAAAATGTCTTATTTAGAAGAAATACAAGTTAAAAATTTAGACCATTTAGGGATAGTAGCTGGTTTAATTGATGAAATAGGAATAGTCAAAATAATTAATAATAAATTAGGAATAGATGTTAGAGAAAAAATCTCAGCAGGTACAGTAGTTAAGTCTATTTTAATCAATGGACTAGTGCAGCTTGGCGAAAGTAATCCACCAGATTTTTACAGAAACTTTCGTGACTAGCCACGACAATGTGTTTCAATGAAACTAACGGAAGAATCTCGAAGTTGATGTCCATGATAAAAGCATTGCCAATTAACCTCTCCAACCTACAGAAAACAGTACTCCAACAAATAGTGAGAGGGACAACAAACCCCTATCGCCTTGTTAGACGAGCCAAGCTAATCTTAGCCGCAGCATCAGGAGAGAGCAATAGTTCGATTAGTCGAAGATTAGAATTAGACCGAGTACAAGTGCGTCAGTGGCGATCGCGATGGTTTGAGGAGAGAGAAAAACTGAGTGCCGCCGAAGAACAACAGGTAACGGAGAAAGCATTAATGGTCTTGATCAAAGGAATTTTAAGCGATCGCCCAAGACCTGGAACAACAAAATCCTTTACGGTCGAACAAGTAGTCCAGATTGTAGCGATCGCTTGTGAAGAATGTGAAAAATCAGACAGACCAGTGAGCCATTGGACACCTTCAGAGTTGGCGGATGAAGCCATAAAAAGAGGAATTGTCGAAAAGATTTCCCCCCGTAGTGTGGGGCGTTTTTTAAAAAGAAGCGACATTACAACCACATCTCATTCGTTACTGGTTAAATGCCAAAATTGATGATCCCTTAAAATTTAAAAAGCAAGTCAAATATATCTGTGAACTTCATCAAGAAGCTAAAACTTTGTTAGAACAAGGAATTCATTTAATTAGTACAGATGAAATGACAGGGATTCAAGCTCTTGAGAGATTATTTCCGAACAAAAGAATCAAGCCTAAACAAGTAGAAAAAATCGAATTTGAATATGAAAGACACGGAACTTTAAGCTTGATTGCGAACTGGGATGTGGCAAGAGGAAAAGTTGTTAGTCCCTCTATTGGACCGACAAGAACAGAACAAGATTTTTCTGAACATATCCAGAGAACGATTAAGATTGATGAAAAAGCAGAATGGATTTTTATTGTAGATCAACTCAACACTCATAAATCGGAAAGCTTAGTCAAATTAGTAGCAGAAAGCTGTGGAATTACTATTGATTTGGGGAGAAAAGGAAAGGAGAGGATTTTGCAATCTATGGACAGCAGAGCAGATTTTTTATCAGATGAATCTCATCGAATTCGCTTTGTTTATATTCCCAAACATACATCGTGGCTTAATCAAATTGAGTGTTGGTTTTCGATCTTAGTCCGGCGTTTACTCAAAAGAATTACTGTCCGTTCAACTGAAGAACTATCCCAAAAAATTCTCAATTTTATTGATTACTTTAATCAACATTTTGCTAAGCCGTTCGTTTGGAAATTTAAGGGCTTTAAAGATCATAAGTGACTGGTGGATTATTTTTGCTAAGCTGCACTACTCAAGTTAGCACCAGTTAAATTTGCTCCGTATAGAGACGCTCCAGTTAAGTTCGCCCCCCTGAGATCGGCTCCAGCTAAATTGGCTTGAGAAAGATTAGCTCCGGCTAAATTAGCCCCAATTAAAGAGGCTCCCCTGAGATCCGCCATAACTAACCCTGAACCGGTTAAGTCACAAAGTTGACATTGTTTTGTAGACAATAATTGGCTTAAATGGGCTAAATTTTCGGCTCTAACGGGTAAAATAAACCCAAAGGTTGTGAACAAGGCAGTTAGACTAATAGAAGTGATTTTTATCATGGCTTTTAAATGGACTTATATCAACAACAGGCTTTAGCATTCTATTATGACGAATTTCTTGAAATTCGACCGCCACATAGACCCTCAGAAAATAGTACAATCTATAATAACAATTAACATTTGAGATAACGATGGCAGCTAACGTTGAAATTTACACTTGGAGTACCTGTCCCTTTTGTATTCGGGCAAAAGCTTTATTAGACAAAAAAGGGGTAAACTATACTGAATACTGTATAGATGGGGATGAAGACGCAAGGGAGATAATGGCTGAACGAGCCAACGGAAAACGGAGTTTACCCCAAATTTTCATCAACGATGGTCATGTTGGAGGTTGTAACGAGTTATATGATACAGAATTAGCAGGGGAACTTGATAGCTTGTTGGAGCAGTCAGTCGCCTCTTGACAAAAAATAGTTTCTCGCCTCCCTTTCCAAGGGGATAAACAGAACAATATTCCTTATATGAAACTTGCTTTTATTATCGATCCCATAGCTAAACTTGATCCTGGCCATGATAGCACTGTGGCTATGATGGAAGCAGCACAAATTTTAGGTCATGAAGTTTGGATCACAGAAGTTCATCAACTCAGTGTCATTGATGGGAAAGCCTTGGCTATTCTCTCTCAAGTTCAGTTAGTTCCTGTTACTTTAAAAGAGGGAAAATGGCTTAGTGTCCCTCAATGGTATGAGTTGTCTTCTCCTGAGTTAAGGTGTCTAGAAGACATGGACGCTGTGTTTATGCGGAAAGACCCCCCAGTGACCATTCGTTATCTCTATGCCACTTATATTTTAGAGTTAATTAATCCAGAAAAAACCCTAGTTATTAATTCTCCTCAAGGACTACGAGAAGCTAACGAGAAGATGTATACCTTACAATTCTACTCGGTTATGCCAGAAACCGTTGTTAGTCAAGATAAGGATATTATTCGTAGGTTTGTTGAGGAAAAAAAACAAGCTGTGCTTAAACCCTTGGGAGGAAAAGCAGGAGAAGGAATTTTATTTTTAGAAACGGGCGATCGAAACTTTAATTCTATAATTGAAGTTAGTACCCATCAAGGTCAAGAACCAGTCATGATCCAGCGATTTTTACCGGAAGCGAAAAACGGAGATAAACGAATTATCCTCTTAGATGGTAAACCCATTGGGGCAGTTAATCGAGTGCCTACAGGTCAAGAATTTCGCGGTAATATGGCTGTTGGGGGACGGGTTGAAAAAGCAGAGTTGACCCCCAGAGAATATAATATCTGTGAAATTGTTGGGCCACAATTGAGTGAAAATGGCTTATATTTTGTGGGTATTGATGTCATTGGTGGTTATTTAACAGAAGTCAATGTTACCAGTCCCACAGGAATAAGAGAAATTGATCTTCTCGATAGCAAAAATTTAGGTCAAGAAGTCATCCAATGGTTATCTAAAGTTAGATTGAAGGGATAATTAAGCCTAAAGCTAGTAACAAGCCACTGAAAAAGTGCAGTCTAACTGCAATAAATTTGCAATTACTAACTCGATCAGGCTGAGCATGATTTTGGTTAACATGACTGACTAATTGATACGCAAGAGGAATACTCAAAAATGTTAGAAAAGTCCAAATAGAAAAGATTCCCAGTAAAGAAAATAAGACAATCAAAGCAAAGAATAAAATGGTTGTTACCATTAAGACTTGAGAGCCTAATTGAGTTCCTAAACGAACAATAGGAGAACGTTTCCCTGCTGCTAAATCATCTTCAACTTGATGAAAATGAGAACAAAAAAGAATAATAGATGTGCTAATTCCGATCAGGGTTCCTGGGGCTAAAATTGACCAAGAAAATTCCTGAGTTTGAGAATAATAAGCAGCAGCGATCGCCATTGGACCAAAAGTGAAAAAACAAATAAGTTCCCCCAAACCTTGGTAACCTAAACGAAAAGGAGGCCCCTGATAGGTGTAGCCCAAAACACAACAAAGTAGTATAATGGATAAGACGGTTATATCTTGTTGCAACCAAGCGATTAACAAAATACCTAAAACTCCTAAACTTAAAAAACCATTAGCCAACCATAACATTAAGGCTTTATTTCCTGTTAAATTAACAAGAGAATGGGCTTTATTTTTATCAATTCCTGTGTCAGCATCAAAAACATCATTGCTAATATTTAGCCAAGCAATAATCAAAATAGCTGAGGTTAGGAAAATTCCCAAGATTTTGGGGTCAAATATTGCGTTTTGTCCAAAAGCCGTTGCAGTTCCTACTGTAATTGGTATAACGGCGACGCTATACATAGGGGGTTTAATGGCAGCAAGCCACAATTTTCCTTTTGATGGGGGTACACTTGATGTTGTGGTCATAAGATGTCTGGTTGGGTTCAATCAAAGTTATGGATAATATACAAGACATACCATCAATATTGGGCTAAAGTGAAACAAATTATAAATAACTTTACGATGTCTGTTGCTACGCCAATCATTCCTGAGACTACAAAGCTCAGGTATAATCAACATAATCTTGAACAACTATTTCTGTCTCATCAAGCAACTTTGGAGGGACAAAATCAATCAACTATTGTTAGTTTATATCAGATAATTCCTGAAGTTGATACATTATCTGTATTAGAATGTTTAACCTCTGAAAATAATAGTGATTTATCTCAGAATGAAACTTATTTTTACTGGGAAAATAAGGCTAATCGTGAAGCAATATTAGGGTATGGTATGACTGAATCTTGTCAACTAAATATAGAGAGTAGATTTAGAGATTCAAAAAAATTTGTCAACAATTGTTTTCAGAAATTAACTAAAGTTAATCACGATGATTCATCGACTTCTTCCCCTCATGTTTTTTGTGGATTTACCTTTTTTTCTGAAACTAATCAACTAAAATTTCCCTTTCCCTCAGCTTTTGCATTTTTACCTAAGCTGGAAATTATCAAACAAAAAGAGAAGCAAATATTAATATTAAACCTTTTAATAGATTATCAGACAGATATTAAGAAATTAGTCCATCAAACTATGGCTAATCTTAAATTGATCACTAAAATTAAAACCTATCAAAATCTTGATAAGCCCATTAAAATACCTGTTAACTTAATGAATAAGTACGAAATAGGACAGGGTTTTAAATCATCGGTGGCTTCAGTCTTAGAATCAATTGAAGCCAATGACTTTAAAAAGTTAGTGTTGGCTAGTGCTTTAGATTTAAGCAGCTTTCATGATATCTCAATTATTAATTGCTTAAGAAATTTACGAAATAATCATCCCGATTGCTATATTTTTGCTATTAATAATGGCGAAAATAATTGTTTTCTTGGGGCTAGTCCAGAACGTTTAATAAGCCTAAAAAATAACCAATTATTAAGCGATGCCTTAGCTGGTTCCATTGCCAGGGGAAACACCAAAAGAGAAGATTATTATCTAGCCCAACACCTTTTAAAAAGTAGTAAAGAAAGACGGGAACACCAAGTTGTAATTGAATTTATTGTACAACGTTTAATAAGTTTAGGATTAAGTCCACAAATTTCCCCTTTAAAAGTGTTAAAGTTATCTAATATACAACACCTTTGGACTCCTATTTACACACAGTTAAGTCCTAATATTCACCCGTTGGAAGTGGTTGCTGAATTACATCCCACTCCTGCTGTGTCTGGTTTCCCTACAGAAGTCACTTGTCAGGAAATTAAACGCTATGAAAGCTTTGAGAGAGGGTTTTATGCTGCCCCTTTGGGTTGGATTGATTACAATGGGAATAGTGAGTTTATCGTTGGTATTCGCTCTGCCTTAATTTCGGGTAATCAAGCTAGACTGTACGCAGGAGCCGGAATTGTGGAGGGATCGGAACCAGACAAAGAATTAGCAGAAATTCAGTTAAAATTCCAAGGATTACTCAAAGCTTTATCTTATTGCTAAAATATAAAACTTTTAGGGTTAATGTTATATTATGCTTATGTTGTGCTTAATACTAGCTTTAAAATATAACCCTCTATAACCTATGTTAATCGATAGAAACCTCTCCAAATATATCGTCTTCTCTGAAGACAGTATCCTTAACGCCTTAAAAAAGATTAGTGATAATAAAAGTCGCATCATCTTCTCTGTCACCGAGTCAGGAGTTTTAGAAGGTGTGTTAACAGATGGTGACTTGCGACGATGGTTAGTCGAACAAAATACCATCGATCTCAATCAAGCAGTTTCCCATATTAGTAATAAGCGGTTTAAATACGCTTCTTTTGAAGAAGATCCCGAAAAAATTAATAGTTATTTTTCTGAACAAATTGAGTTTATTCCCCTTCTCGATGATAATGATCGCCTAGTGGCCATCGCCGGAAAACGTCCCAATGAAATTAAGATTGGTGACTTTATTATTAATAACGAGTCTCCCACCTTTATTATTGCAGAAATTGGTAACAATCATAACGGTAGTTTAGACTTAGCTAAAAAGTTAATTGATCAAGCGATCGCTGCCGGGGCAAATTGTGCTAAATTTCAACTTAGAAGCCTCAAGTCTCTATATCATAATGCCGGAAATGCTGACGATGCTAGTGAAGATTTAGGCTCACAATATACTCTAGATTTATTGTCCCGGTTTCAACTTTCTGACGAAGAAATGTTACAAGCTTTTGATTATTGTAAGCAGAAAGGTATTTTACCTTTATGTACTCCTTGGGACTTAGATAGTTTGAATATTCTCGAAAATTACGGCATGGTTGGTTATAAAGTTGCTTCGGCTGATTTAACTAATCATGAACTCTTGAAAGCCTTAGCAAAGACTGGAAAACCCTTAATTTGTTCTACGGGAATGTCCACAGAAGCAGAAATTAGTGAATCGGTTAAACTATTACAGAAACTAGGGGCAATGTATGTCTTATTACACTGTAATTCCACCTATCCAGCACCCTTTAAAGATGTTAACCTAAACTATATTAACCGCTTAAAAGAATTAGGGGATTGCCCTGTGGGATACTCCGGTCATGAACGGGGTATAAATATTGCGATCGCAGCAGTTTCTAAGGGAGCAAAAGTAATAGAAAAACACTTTACCTTAGATAAATCAATGGAAGGAAATGACCATAAAGTTAGCCTCTTACCTGAAGAATTTAAGTCTATGGTGGAGGGAGTAAGACAAGTAGAAGAAGCATTGGGAACTGCTTCAGAAAGGCAGTTAAGTCAAGGAGAATTAATGAATAGAGAAACTCTAGCCAAGAGTTTAATTATTAACTGCGACTTACAACCAGGAGAAGTTATAACTGAAGCTATGATCGAGGTTAAAAGTCCAGGGAAAGGTTTACAACCTAATCGGAGAAAAGAATTAATTGGGAAGAAAGCTAAAAGACCTTTGAAAATCGGCGATTTCTTTTTTGCTAGTGATTTAGAAGAAGCCCAAATTACCGCTAAAAACTATAAATTTAATCGTCCTTGGGGCTTACCAGTTCGCTATCATGATTTTACAAAATTATTGATAAAATCTAACCCCGATTTGTTAGAATTTCATCTCAGTTATAAGGACTTAGAACAGGATATTAAGCAATATTTTGATAATACTTATGACCTTGATTTTGTAGTCCATAGTCCAGAATTATTTGCAGGTGATCATGTTTTAGATTTATGTTCCTTGGACGAAGACTATCGTAACCATTCTATCCAAGAATTACAGCGAGTTATCGATATTACTCGACAACTAAAACCCTACTTCAAAAAAGCGTCACGCCCCCTAATTGTTACCAATATTGGTGGCTTCACCTTGGACGAACCATTACCCATTAACCAACGGCAAAAGTATTATGAATTACTGTTAGATAGTTTATCCAAATTAGACCAAGAAGGTGTTGAAATTATACCCCAAACTATGCCACCTTTTCCCTGGCATTTTGGTGGACAAATATATCATAATCTTTTTGTTGCTCCTCAAGATATTGCCGAGTTTTGTTCTCAGCATAATTATCGAATTTGTTTAGATATATCTCATTCAAAATTAGCCTGTAATCATCATAATTTTTCGTTTAAAGAGTTCGTTGAAAAAGTAGGTTTTTATACAGCACATTTGCACATAGCAGATGCAGAAGGATTAGACGGAGAAGGATTACAAATAGAAAACGGTGATATTGATTTTCCGGCCTTAGCAGAAGACTTAAAGAAAACTGCCCCAAATGCTTCTTTTATACCTGAAATTTGGCAGGGACATAAAAACGAAGGAGAGGGATTTTGGCTTGCATTAGAACGCTTAGAAATCTTTTTTTAGTACATCATAGTAGGGTGGGTTAGACGGCAATGTACAATGTACATTGACCTCTCCTTAAAAGTGAGAGGATTGTTAATTGTTAATATAGGTTATAACAAGAACATAACAATCCTTCGTAACCCACCATTTTAGTGATAAGATTTATGCTAAACTAGGATAGAATAGTTAATTTAACTCAATAAGTTTAAATAATCAAATGTTAGGCAACTTTCAACAAAGTCAATTACGTATTGCCGTTCCTGGAGATCATGATTTGATTCGAGATAGTTTATTAAACAGCAATAACTTAAAAAAATGGTTGATTCCTCAAACTTTATCTTCCGATGTTCCCGATACATTAACCACAGGGTCAAACTTTACTAGTAACCTGGGATTAGTCACCGTTAAACATCACGTTGAGATTGCCAATGACAACTGTTTAAGGATGATTTTACAACAAGGAATCGATGGTTATCATGAATGGTTATGGGGTGACGGTTGGGTACAATCTCGTTTAGAAGGGATTTCTTTATTACCCCTTAATTTAGGTCAAACTTTTAGCTTATTAAAATTACGATTGTTTCTAATGAGTCAGACAGAAGATAAAGAATCAAGTGAAAGTGAAACTGTTTGAGTTAATAATTAACAATCATATATTCCCATAATATCTATGACCTTTGAAGAGAAAAAGTAATGTAAAAAATACTTGCTTTTTCTTGACTTGACATGGTATTATATACCTAATGGAAAAGGTGTGCGCCTGTAATAACCTTTTCAAAGGTAATAATGCTCAAACTTCCAACAGTAAAGTGAACCCAGGTAAGACATTTTCCCCTGATAAAGAGACAGGAAGGCATAAAGTTTCTGTTTGTTGTTTAGGCCGATAAATTTCGACGGTGTTATCTTGAGGATTAATTAACCAACCTAAGTTTAAACCTGCGTCGATATATTCTAGCATTTTGTCTTGTAGAGGTTGTAAGCGATCGCTGGGGGAACGTAACTCGATCACAAAGTCGGGACAAATAGGAGGAAACTTCTGTTTTTCTGTGGGGGTTAAGGTATCCCATCGAGCTTGAGATATCCAAGCAACATCGGGGGAACGTTTTCCCCCATTGGGTAAATCAAACACTGTGGATGAACTAAATACTAACCCTAGTTTACTTTGATAATTCCAGAGACTAACCTGAAAGTTTAAATCAGCTTCTTTGTTTCCTGTTTCTCCTCCCACTGGTGACATAATAATTAATTCTCCATCACGACTTAATTCTAAAGGTAACTCCGGGTTAACTTGACAGAGTTGATAAAATTCCTCTGAGGTTAATTTAATAATCGGTTTTAAGTCTAATACAGTTGTCATGTTTAATTTCCTACTGCTTTAACCCTATGATATCTATTCTGTTTTAAGAGAAGAATTAATGTAAACAATGCTTGCTTTTTCTTGACTTGACATGGTATTACATACATAATGGAAAAGGTGTGCGCCTGTAATAACCTTTTCAAAGGTAATAATGCTCAAACTTCCAACAGTAAAGTGAACCCAGGTAAGACATTTTCCCCTGATAAAGAGACAGGAAGGGATAAATTTTCTGTTTGTTGTTCAGGCCGATAAATTTCGACGGTGTTATCTTGAGGATTAATTAACCAACCTAAGCGCAGGCCAGCGTCTAGGTATTCCAGCATTTTGTCTTGTAGAGGTTGTAAGCGATCGCTGGGGGAACGTAACTCGATCACAAAGTCGGGACAAATAGGAGGAAACTTTTGTTTTTCTGTGGGGGTTAAGGTATCCCATCGAGCTTGAGATATCCAAGCAACATCGGGGGAACGTTTTCCTCCATTGGGTAAATCAAACACGGTGGATGAACTAAACACTAACCCTAGTTTGCTCTGACGGTTCCAAAAAATCACATCTGCAATTAAATTTGCTTCTTGATTACCACTTTCTCCTCCCACTGGTGACATAATAATTAATTCTCCATCACGACTTAATTCTAAAGGTAACTCCGGGTTAACTTGACAGAGTTGATAAAATTCCTCTGAGGTTAATTTAATAATCGGTTTTAAGTCTAATACAGTTGTCATAGTTCAATTATTACTGCTTCACCTCTATGATATCTATTCTGTTTGCAGAAAAATTAATGTCAAAAATGCTTGCTTTTGCTTGACTTGGCATGGTATTATATATACGGTGGAAAAAGCTTGCGCCTACGGTATATCGGTAAGTAAAGCTGTAGAGAAGAAAAAAAACAGCACATTAAAACATTGTGAGAATCTTAAGAAGTGAAGTAACAGGATGATAGGTTGAGCTTAAAACAGCTTAAGGGAAACGCAACTCATGGCCGATCTTGTTGTCTACTTCAAACGTCCTAACTTTTGGAGAGAAAGCGTCAATATTTATTACTGGAATACCCAACCCAAGTCATCTAGTGTTGAATGGCCGGGGGTTGCTATGACAGAAGAAGGTGATAACTGGTATAGTTATCGTTTTTCAGGAATAGAAGAAGCCAGCTTTTTGTTTAATGATGGTAATAGAAGACAAACCGGAGACTTTTGGAGGGATCAAGATGGGTGGTTTATGCAGGATAGCTGGTACGATCGCCACCCTGACACAGAAGCAACTCCTTTAGTAGTCCATTTTAAACGGCCTGCTTCCTGGGAGAAAAACATTAACATCTACTATTGGGAGACTCGTCCCTCTTCCCAGTCAGTATCATGGCCTGGGGTTGCGATGACAGCAGAAGGCAATGACTGGTATCGTTACGAGTTTGCAGAAGCAGAAACAGCCAAGTTTCTCATTAACGATGGAAGTTGGAGACAAACAAAAGACTTAACCAGGAGTAGAGAAGGATGGTATTTAAAAGATAGTTGGTCCGATCAAAACCCACAACGGCCAGCACTTCCTGTGATCATTGCCACACCGAAAGGAGCAACTTATCAACAGTCCCAGCTTATCACCCTTTCCAGTAACAACGATGACGATGCTATCTACTATACAACAGATGGCAGTCAACCCACCGTTAACTCAACCTTATACGAGCAACCTATCTCCATTGAAGCTAACACAACTCTGCGTTGTTTAGGACGTAATGCACTGGGAGAAATAGGTGCTATTTTTGAATTTATTTATACTACCGATCCTAATGCAGACTTCAGAAAACCGAGGATAACTACCAGTGTCAACTCCGGGACTTATTTAGAAGCGATCGCACCCACATTTACTATTAAGGATGATCGAGAAGCAGCAGTGGTTGCTTACTATACCAACGATGGCACAGAACCCACTAGAAATGGCAACATATATATTAGGGGTAATGCTATCAATGGTTTAACTGGGCCGAAAATGATCCTCGACAAGACAACTAATGTGAGGTTTTTGGTTATTGATGGTGCAGGAAATGAAACCTACGCTGATTTTTATTACAATGTGGGGGATAATGTCGAAGCCAGAGACTTTAGGGAAGAGACTATCTATTTTCTGCTGACGACAAGGTTTTATGATGGTGATCCCAGTAACAACTTTTTCTGTCGCGATCGCATTAAATTTAATAACAGAGGAGAAGCAGAAGATCCTCATTGGAGAGGGGACTTTAAAGGGTTAATCCAAAAATTGGACTATATCAAAGACTTAGGGTTTACCGCTATCTGGATAACTCCTCCGGTGGAAAATAGAAGTGGTTTAGATTATCATGGCTATCATGCTTATGACTGGACACAGATCGATGCCCGTTTAGAGTCTCCCGACGCAACCTATCAAGACTTAATCAACGAAGCACACGCAAGAGGTTTAAAAATCATTCAAGATGTGGTGGTAAACCATTCTTGTCAGTATGGGATCAGGGGAAAAGTTTGGATCGATCATCTTCCTGTGAAATATTATGTACCTCATGGACTACAACAGGGAAGGATCAAATATGGTCCCTATAAAGGAAACTTAGGCAACTATCAAAGCGAGTTTCGTGAAGATAATGATAACCCGGTGGCCCCTGACTGGTTTAAAGAGAGACAAACATCTGATCCCGAAGGAATGGTCCCTTTAGTTGATCCTGTGAGTGGAGAAACCGTTCCCAAAGAAGGTTATAACCCCAACCGCTTTTTTGGTATTGATGCCAATAATTTAGATCCTAACTGGTACCATCAAGACGGGTTTATGTCTGGAGGAGACTGGGAAAGTGTAGCTATCCAGACGAAACATTTGGCCGGTGATACTATCGATCTCGCGACAAGACGGGATAATGTCAAAGATTATCTGATCAATGCTATTTGTCAGTATTTAGATATGGGAGTAGACGCGCTACGTATTGATACAGTGAAGCACGTTGAGCGTAATAACTTACTGGAATATATCGATGCGTGGAAAGCACATAAACCCAGTTTATTTGTCTTTGGGGAAAACTTAGTTAAGGGGACAGGATGGGGTGATTTATTTGGGGATGATAATGCACCGTCGTTTTTACGGCCTTGGTGGTATACACGCTTAGGAGACGATCCCAAAGATCCCCACTCAGGAGGAGACTCTGGTTTCTCGGTGTTAGATTTTTCCCTATTTTCTACCTTTCGGGATAACCTTAGTCGGGGGAGTTTTAATGGTATTGGGGCTATATTAGCTAATGATTGGGTGTATGGAGATGCAACTACTTTAGTCACCTTCTTACAAAACCATGATGTTGGCCCCGATAATGATTTTCGCGATCGCTTCCGAGGCAATACAGAATGGGCCGCTGCTGCTTATAATTTGTTGTGGACGATCAGAGGTATTCCTTGTTTATATTATGGGGAAGAAATCGAGTTTATGAAGGGTAAACCCCAGGATATTATGGGCAATGATGATACCTTGGATCAGACAGGAAGAGCTTATTTTGGGGATCATTTAGAAGACGATACGATTCAAAAGACTCAAAGTCATCCTTTGTATCAACATATTAAACGCTTAAACATCATTCGTAGTCGTATTCCTGCGCTACAAAAAGCCCCCATGAGTCAAGTTAATGAGTGGGGTAGTGGGATGAGTTTCGTTAGGGAAGATCAAGGTAGTAATAGTTATGTTGTCGTCGGTTTAACCATCGGTGGCCAACAACAAATTACCATTAATGATGTCCACAACGGTACTTATCGTGATGCGGTGACGGGTAACAGTATTGATGTCAATAGCAACTCCATCAGTTTTGATGTTAAAGCTAACTCAGCCGGTATTTATGTCTTAAACGGAGAGGGCAAAATAGGAGAGGATGGGGTTTATTTGTGTTAATGGATAATTGTCATTCCGAGGAACGAGGAATCTCTTTAACCTCCTGACCATAATAGGTAGTGTCAAGAATAACAAATAACTTGTGTAGGGGCTTAATAATATTAAGCCCCTACACAAGTTATTTGTTCAACACGCCAAATTTTTATCTGTCTGTCAGAACTACTACTAGCTAAATACTTTCCATCTGGACTATATGCTACTGAATTAATGTTACTAGCATGGCCAGTCAGAGTCTGAATGACTTTTCCGGTAGCTACTTCCCAAGTACAAATAGGATGGCCTACATCCCACTTTTTAACCGTATCATCGAGCATCGAATCATGAGAAACTCTTGCGATATTACACCGTGCAGCTAAGTATTTTCCATCCGGACTATAGGATATTGAAGTTAATGAACTCAACCAACCAGAGAAACCAGTTAAAGTACGAATCGATTTTCCTGTTTTTACTTCCCATATTTTTACAGTGTTGTCCCAACTACCACTAGCTAAATATTTTCCATCTGGACTATACGCTACTGATACCACACTATCAGAATGACCTGTGAGAGTCCGAACCAATTTTCCTGTTTTTGCTTCCCATATTTTGATGGTATTCTCGCTCTCAGTAGCTAAATATTTTCCATCTAGACTATAAGCTACTAAGATAGAATAACCTTCAAAAGTGCGAATCAATTTTCCTGTGTTTACTTCCCGTATTTTTACAGGGTTTTCCCAATTACTAATGGCTAAATATTTTCCATCTGGACTATAAGCTATCGAATGAACTCCCTTAGAATGACCTTTGAGAGTACGAAGCAATTTTCCCGTTTTCACTTCCCATATTTTTATAGGGTTTTCAATAGTATCAAAATCAGGTTCCCTGTAAGTAGCTAAGTATCTACCATCTGGACTATAAGCTACTGAGCTAAAATCACCTTCAAAAGTACGAATCAATTTCCCTGTTTTTACTTCCCATATTTTGACAGTGTTGTCCCAACTACCACTAGCCAAATATTTTCCATCTGGACTATAAGCTACCGAATTAACGCTCTTAAAATGACCACGAATGGTTTTATCAAGAAAACGACTACTTCGTATATCAGAGGATAATAGTTTGAAATCATACAATAAATTTATAGGATAAGTAAAATTTTTTAAAATATTATATTTATATTTAAACAAAACATATCCTTCAACTAATATAAATGCCAATACACCGAAAATACTTGTTGAAATCAATCCTGTTTTAATTACTCTAACAAAAATATGTTCCTTCTTCTTAGGTGTTTTTTTCTTAATAACACCTTGAGACTTATTGGAAATAACTTGTGATGGTTTCTGTTTAACTGTTGGTTGAGGAATTTTAGCAATAACTTGAGGTTGCTTTTTAATCGGTTTGGGTGGTGGATTTATCTTTTTTTCAATTTCATCTAACTTTTCTAATATTACCCTAGTATTCTTCGGTCTATGCTTGGGGAATCTTTGCATTAAGTGATCAATTAAATCTAAAAATAATGGATCAATATCTTTTATTTCTCCCCTCCATTTAAACTCATCATTGAGTGCATCATATAAATCTGAGGGATGTTTTCCAGTTAATAAATGAACAAAAGTTCTTCCCAATGCAAAAAAATCTGATTGTACAACCGCTTGACCGTGTTGTTGTTCATTAGGAGTATAACCTGGTGAGTTAATACCTGTAATTGATTCTCCTTTCACTTTTTGATAATAGGTTTGAGTTTCTTCTCTTGCTGTTCCAAAATCAATCAAAACTAATTTGCCATTATTCCGCTTCATAATGTTAGCTGGTTTAATATCTCGATGAAACCAGTTTTGCTGATGAATCTTATCTAAAATTAATGTAACCTCTCTCAAGCAATTTAATGCTTGTTTTTGATGCAATTTATTATCTTTCTTAACCCACTTTTCTAAATCAATACCTTCTACCTTTTCCATCACTAAACAATAGAAAATTTTACCCTCTCTATTTTGATATTGAAAATAATCCTCTGCTTGAGGAATACCTGTTATATTTTGCTGAGTTAAAGATAATAAAACATCATATTCTCGTCTAAATAATTCTACTGCTTTTGTGTCATTATTCCATTTTTCTTGTAAGACTTTCAATATTTTAGAATTAAACCCTGCAAACGCTTCATAAATAATCCCAAAACCACTATTGTCACTCAATAAACGACTAACACGATACTTATTGTTTAACAGTAAAATTGAGCCACAACTGCCACAAAACTTAGTTTGAGTATTATTATTACTAGGATGATTAGGTTCCCGACAATAAGGATTAATACAATAACAATTTTTCATCTTAGTTAGTATTGGTTTTAAATAATAGTGATAAGTCAAACTTACACTTTGTAGGGTGGGTTAGGTCCAGGGTTGATTTTTATGAAAATGGCATAATTTTTTGTGTTTAATCTAACCCACTATTTTAAGTATTTAGTCTATTATACTTTTTGTTTTACAATGTCGGGAGAAACCTATTTCGTTTGATTTAGTTAATTCCATGTCAGTTTTTCTTAAGCTTAAATAGGAGCAAAGTCAGTGTATTGACGAACTTCTGGGGGATGGAATGCCAAGACAATATCATTTTTGGGGATACCTGCTGTTACTAAATCGTTAGCAACTCCATCTTCAGTGTTATCACATTGAATCCAAACTTTATCATCAACAATTTCGAGATGGACTAAACAACTGTGAAGATGCTCACTTTTATTCCATCCTTCAGAAATAATTAGATATTGGTCGTTTTCAACGTCAAATGCTGCACGGTTATGAACAGGAACATTAGAGTAAGTAATATTCCTATAGGGGGTTAAGGTTTGACAAATGATTTGACGATATTTTTCTAGTTTATCCATTGTGTAATCATCTCCGTTTCAGGGTCGAAAATAATAATTTTTAGATAGTCATCTGACAATAAAATTTGTCCAATTTCTTGACTAAATAAGCCATCAAAAATATCTTTTCTAATAGCTAAATAAAGAGTGCGTTCTGATAATTTTGATCGGAGAACTTTTTCATATAAAATATATTGTCCCAAGGCGTTTTTGAGGTCTTCTATTTCTGAAGTACCAATAAAACTCTTAACTTCTACAGCTATTTTTTTATCCTTTTTTTCAGCCACTAATAATTTATTAGCAGCTAAATCAATAAAAATGTCTTTCTTCCCAACTTTCAGGCTTAAGGGATCATCTGTGATTGTCCAACCATCCTTGATGAGAGCATTTTTAACTGTATCATGGTAAATATCTTTGGCTGGCATTATATAAGAGTTGATCCGTTAGTTATTAAATACACTCAAGAAGCCTAAGAACAAGCCTAATTTCAAATACTGCGGATATTGGTTACAATAAGGAGTATGACGTTGGCTTTCAGAGTCAATATACTAATATCATCATCTACTCCATTTTAACATATAGCAATCAGGTTTCAGTTATGAGAATTAATGTTGAAACTGATCCCCCCTAACCCCGACCCACCCCTACCCCCTCCCAGGAGGGGAACGGGAGGGGGAACTGAAGGGGGGATCTCGACAATCTCATGAACCATGACTGATTGCTATAGATAAAATTTTTTTTCTTTTTTTAACAAAATCCAACTCTTCGCTAAATGGTTTGGAGCATTTTTCACACTTAAATTGCCTTCTATTAACTCTTAAAAATACTGAAGTCAAATCTGACTTACATCATTAAGTTGTCAGAAATAAACCCTAATCACATAATTTCTTATCCCTATCATTAAGCTTAGAGTTATTCTTTAGATAGTCCCCAATCCAAATGCAATAGTAATTCCGTAGCCCTTCTATATCTAAGGTGATTTCTGATAAAGGAGATCCCTTACGATCCCCCCTAACCCCCCTTAAAAAGGGGGGAATAATTGGAAAAGCAGGTATATTCAAGTGTGGAAATCACCTTGTTTTAAGTCTGGTCTATGATCCCGAGAATATCCTTTCTTAATAAAAATTGGTCTTTCTTTAATAATTTTTTTTTCTTCCTGTTTCTCTTTATCTTCTTCCCTTTTATATTCTCCATCTAAATGAAATGATGTGGAATCTAAATGGGAGTATTTAAGGTCTATTTTAAATTTTTTAATTACTTCTAAAACTACTTCAATAAAAATATCATTTAGTCCATATTTATATAATTCATCCATTACTCTCCCAATTTTATCATCATTAAGGTAATCAGGTTTGATTCTTTCTCCTAACAATTTCTCAATGGCTTTATCTTGAAAAAACTGACTGAATAAATATAGAGGTCTTGAAACAAATCCTAGTGCAGCTTGGCGAAAGTAATCCACCAGATTTTTACAGAAAGTTTCGTGACTAGCCACGACAATGTGTTTCAATGAAACTAACGGAAGAATCTCGAAGTTGATGTCCATGATAAAAGCATTGCCAATTAACCTCTCCAACCTACAGAAAACAGTACTCCAACAAATAGTGAGAGGGACAACAAACCCCTATCGCCTTGTTAGACGAGCCAAGCTAATCTTAGCCGCAGCATCAGGAGAGAGCAATAGTTCGATTAGTCGAAGATTAGAATTAGACCGAGTACAAGTGCGTCAGTGGCGATCGCGATGGTTTGAGGAGAGAGAAAAACTGAGTGCCGCCGAAGAACAACAGGTAACGGAGAAAGCATTAATGGTCTTGATCAAAGGAATTTTAAGCGATCGCCCAAGACCTGGAACAACAAAATCCTTTACGGTCGAACAAGTAGTCCAGATTGTAGCGATCGCTTGTGAAGAATGTGAAAAATCAGACAGACCAGTGAGCCATTGGACACCTTCAGAGTTGGCGGATGAAGCCATAAAAAGAGGAATTGTCGAAAAGATTTCCCCCCGTAGTGTGGGGCGTTTTTTAAAAAGAAGCGACATTACAACCACATCTCGTTCGTTACTGGTTAAATGCCAAAATTGATGATCCCTTAAAATTTAAAAAGCAAGTCAAATATATCTGTGAACTTCATCAAGAAGCTAAAACTTTGTTAGAACAAGGAATTCATTTAATTAGTACAGATGAAATGACAGGGATTCAAGCTCTTGAGAGATTATTTCCGAACAAAAGAATCAAGCCTAAACAAGTAGAAAAAATCGAATTTGAATATGAAAGACACGGAACTTTAAGCTTGATTGCGAACTGGGATGTGGCAAGAGGAAAAGTTGTTAGTCCCTCTATTGGACCGACAAGAACAGAACAAGATTTTTCTGAACATATCCAGAGAACGATTAAGATTGATGAAAAAGCAGAATGAATTTTTATTGTAGATCAACTCAACACTCATAAATCGGAAAGCTTAGTCAAATTAGTAGCAGAAAGCTGTGAAATTACTATTGATTTGGGGAGAAAAGGAAAGGAGGGGATTTTGCAATCTATGGACAGCAGAGCAGATTTTTTATCAGATGAATCTCATCGAATTCGCTTTGTTTATATTCCCAAACATACATCGTGGCTTAATCAAATTGAGTGTTGGTTTTCGATCTTAGTCAGGCGTTTACTCAAAAGAATTACTGTCCGTTCAACTGAAGAACTATCCCAAAAAATTCTCAACTTTATTGATTACTTTAATCAACATTTTGCTAAGCCGTTCGTTTGGAAATTTAAGGGCTTTAAAGATCATAAGTGACTGGTGGATTATTTTTGCTAAGCTGCACTAGAGACAACCATTCGTATTCCTTCTTTAACTCAGGTATAAGTTTTTTAATCTCATATCCTGACAAGCCTTTTCCAGTATCTACATAAGTTTGGTTCATCAAGTTAAGGCAATGATTCCACAGCCAACGGGCATTACCAAAGCTTTGCTCTAGTGACTGCTTTTGTTCTGTATTTGGATATAGCCTGATTTTGACGACCTTGAGCATATTAGAGTAAACTGGGTTTTGTATAAATTATGATAACACATATTTGGAAAATGTGGACGCTACGCGGTTAATTTATTGCTCGAAATTCATGAGGTTGCTCAAATGATTTGTCGTTGCACGGCAAATCATTTGAGCAACCGTCCCACGCCGAAACGTGGTTTTTTATAGTGTTTACGGCGTGGGGCTTCTTCCGAGATTTAAGCTAAAAGGGATAAGCTTTGAAAATCCTTACTCTTTCCCTGTGACTGAAAGGGTAAGGATTCTAAATGTTATTGTTGAAGAAATTAACAACTTCTTAGGTGTTTATTTAGTAAAAATAAGATTGAAAACTTCCATGAAAGTACCCCCATAATCAATTTAAGATCATGGGGGAGATTATCAATACAACCATTACCAATGGGTTGACTAACTAAAGGCTTTTTTCGTCAATTACCTTATCAATCAGGCCATATTCTTTGGCTTCTTCAGCAGACATAAAATAATCTCGGTCAGTATCTTTTTCGATCTTTTCGAGAGACTGTCCACATTGATCTGCTAACAGTTGATTCAACTGGGCGCGAATACGAAGAATTTCATTGGCTTCGATCTCAATATCCGTCGCTTGTCGTCTTCCTCCGGTTCCCCCCAGAGGTTGGTGAATCATAATTCTGGCGTGGGGTAGGGCTAAACGCTTTCCAGGGGTTCCTGCGGCCAATAAAAATGACCCCATAGACGCAGCCAAACCAACACAGATGGTAATGACCTCAGATTTTATGTACTGCATGGTATCGTAAATGGCCATACCCGCAGTCACAGAACCCCCAGGGGAGTTTATATAGAGATAAATGGGTTTATTGGGATCGTCGGAATCAAGATATAACAGTAAAGCAACAATACGGTTAGCGATACCATCGCTTACTTCTTGACCGAGGAAAATGATTCTTTCTTGGCCTAAACGAGTATAGATATCAATCCATCGTTCGTATTGACTACCAGGAAGACGATAAGGAACACTAGGAACACCAATAGGCATAAGCTTAACTCAAAGTAAAAGTAAATAAGGTGAGTTCGGAGTTAGGGGTTCGCAGTTCGGAGTTAAATGATTTTTTGCGAGAATATAATCTTTATCACCCACCACTTGGTCTGACTCCCAACTTATTGTGAACTCGGGGTAAACAGTAATTAACCAACAGGACTTAAGGCTTTAGGAAGTTCTTTTGTACTTTCTAAGACGCGATCAATTAACCCATATTCTTTGGCTTTTGCGGGGGTTAAATAGAAAGTGCGATCGATATCTTTGGCAATTTTTTCAGCAGTTTGTCCGGTATTTTCGGCCAATATTGTTAACATGGTCTGCTTATTTTGCAAAACCTCTTTAGCGCGAATTTGAATATCTGTTGCTTGACCTTGCGCGCCGGAACGGTTTTGATTAAGGACGATGGTAGCATGGGGAAGACTGGCACGACAGCCCTTTGTACCAGCAGATAAGATCATGGCTGCGGTTCCCATGGCCTGACCAATACAAATGGTATGGATGGGGGGTTTAATGTAGTTCATGGTATCGCAAATGGCAAAGGCTTCAGTTTCAAAACCAATGGCATCCCCTGTGTACCAAGATGTCCCCGTAGAGTTGATGTAGAAATAAATGGGTTTCTCGGGGTTATCGAACTGTAAATAGAGCAATTGAGCGATAATCAGTTGAGTAACGTCAATACCAACTTGTTGTTTAATTTCATCTGAAGAGAACAGAGGTAATCCTAAATAGATGATACGCTCTTTTAGTAGTAAGGATTCTAAATCTGGTGGGGGAGTACGAAAATTAGTATCTCCGTAATAACCAGCTTGAACGGCTTTAATCTCCATTGGTCGGTTGTTTTGGCTAGATGGATGACGAGCAATAATCACTCTGACTTTGATTTTAACGAATTATTAGGAGTATTCCCCAAAAAAAAGCTGCTCAATGATCCAATTTCACAATCATGAGCAGAAATATTAGAGACGGAAAAACTTGATTTTGAGGAATTTGTCGGGAAAAAGGACTCAGTATCACCTAATTTGTAGGTTTCTGTTAGGAACTAAATCCTTGAATGGTCAGTTTAAGCATCATGGGTTATTCTGAAACGGTAGCATGATGAGTATGAGGCATTAAAGAGCTTTGGCTCATCCGAGTTAACAACTCATGGAGAATAGCTTTACGAGTTTCTGGATCTAGCACATCTTGAGCGTACTCACAAGGACAGTTAACCATTAATTCTACTTCTGTGTTCTCTGGTAAGTCGTAAGGACTGTTAGGGATAAATGTGCCGTTGCGATAGGTAGCTTTTACTTTCTTGAACATGATTCTATACTGAGTAGGTTTTTATTATGAGTTTTGGCTCTCAATAATTCTCCTAAGTTTCGATTTCTCCGAGGAACCCTAGAAAAAATGCGCTATTGCCTTTGCTCTTAACTTAATTTTCATTGATTTGACTCGATGACGCAATAATACGAGTCACTTGTGGGATGTGATATACCTCACCTATTTTACCATTTGGATTGTCTGTATCATTGTCTGGCAATAATGCTTTAATCGGTAGTATGGTGACGTTCTCCCGCCGTTAACCGCTTAGGCGGTATAACGGGGGCTTCTAAAATAGAGATAGCTGAACATACTCTTTTTCAGAAGTTTCCTGCTTTACAGGCTGTCCATCGACTAAGCCTCCACAGGCAGACAGGATGAGACCCACCCCGTGCATTTGCAATGCCTTATTAAGAACATTAACTGCGGCGTTTTCATCCCTGTCCATCGTCAAATTACATCTCGGACATTCATGTAATCTAACTGATAGTGTTTTCGGGACTTTATGACCACAGCTTGAGCAATTTACTGTCGTTCCATGAGGACTAACCTTAACAAACCAGACACCGCGTTTTACCGCCACTGCTTCTAGTTTTATTAAGAAATTTCCCCAAGCGACATCTAAAATGCTCTTCGCTAATTTAGTTCTAGCTAACCCTTTGATGTTTAAGTCTTCACAAGCGATAAAATCATAATTATTTACCAACAAATGTGCTGTTTTGTAGTGCCAATCTTTTCGATGGCGTTGAATTTTCTGATGAGTTAAAGCTATTCTTTTTTGTTGTTTATCATAGTTTTTTGAACCCTTAACTTTTCTGGCTAATTTACGTTGCTGCCGAGCTAAATGATTTTGGAGGGTTAGATAAATCTTTTTAACGGCAACTGTTTCTCCTTTACTGGTCGTTAAAAACTCTTTCAATCCCACATCAATTCCCACTGCTGATTTGATATTCTCTATGGGTATAATATTGGGAATATTATCATCTTCTGCCGTTAAGCAAACATAATATCCATCAGCTTTTTTGACAATTGTAGCGGTTTTTAGCTTAAAACCATCAGGAATTGGGCGATGAACGACTACGGGTATAGCCCCCCATTTCTTTGTCCAGATACAATTGGATGAGAATTTAATAACAGCTTTCGGATGATTAACTCTGGAAAAACTAAAAGACCTTAATTGACCAGCTTTCTTAAATCTAGGTCGTCCTCCTCTCTTTCCTTTTTTATCGGGTATTAGCCATCTTTTCCAGGCTTTATCCAATCTTTGAAGGTTCATTTGTTGAACTTCGCAGTAGATATTCTTATAGTCAGGGAAAAGAATTTTTGTCTGTTTTAAATCTGATTGTTGAGTGTAATAATTAACTTGTTCTGTTATTTCTCCTATAGGTTCACTAATTAAATTACATCTATCAATGGCACAGCGAGTCCGTCTTAACCAGTCCAAACGTTGCCCCAGTGCATAGTTCCAGTGACGACGCAGGAGTTCTAGCCACTGTTCAAATGACTGTGCTTGGTTTGAGTTTGGCTTGATTCGGTACTCATAAGTAAGTATCATAATAATATTATTGTAACAGTTATCGTTGTTAATGAACAATAGTTATAGTAAAGAAAATAGGTCGGTTTATTTACTTACCGTACATATTGTCTTAGTGACTAAATATCGCAGAAAAGTCATAACGAACGATCTTCTGTCTCGTTTGCAACGAATCTTCACAGATACTTGCAGTAAATGGGACTGTCGATTAGTAGAATTTAATGGTGAAACTGATCATGTTCATCTACTTGTTGAGTTCAATCCTAAAGTTCAATTAAGTAAATTTATTGCTAATTTAAAAACTGTTTCATCTCGTTTAATCAGGAAAGATTACTCAGAACATTTAACTAAATTTTATGGACAAAAATCTGTATTCTGGACTGGTTCTTATTTTGTTGCTACTTGTGGTGGTGTAACTATTGAACAACTTAAACAATATGTTGAAAAACAACAATCTCCTGCTCTTTAAGGACTCCCTACGGTCGGTTTATTTGTTGGTCGGTAATTCCCCTCCCGCTAACATCTGTATAGCGGGAGACCCCTTACCGACATTTAAGTTGGATGATGATAATGGAAATGATAACGGACGTTGACCCCTACAGTATCAAAAATATAAAATTATGAATATCAAGGTGATTGTCTGGCAAGAAGAAGATGTTTGGTGTGCTAAAGTACCTGCTTTGTCTGGTTGTCATACTTGGGCAGAGAATTATGATGATTTGATGGTTATGGTAAAAGAGGCCATAGAAGGTTGGTTAGAAGTTGCTCATGAAAAAGAATTACCTGAGCAAAAAGATAATGAGCAATTGGTGGAAATCTCTTTATGAAGTCAATTTCAGGAAAAAAATTATGTAAGGTTATTGAAAAATTTGGCTGGAAATTAGCAAGAATTAAAGGCAGCCACCATATCTATACAAAAGAAAATGTTTCCACAATTGTTGTTATCCCAATACATGGAAATCGAGATTTACCCATAGGAACACTAAAAGGTATTCTTAAAGATGCAGGATTAAATGAAAATGATATTTGAGAGAAAGTAAATTTCTTTGAACTAACTATAAAAATTCCCCCCAACCTAACCAAAGTTGAGGGGAAAAAGGATAACACAAGACAGTAACCTTAATAAGCGTCTTGTAACTCGTAAAAGTCCGGGGAAACATAATCCTTTCGTAAGGGCCAACCCACCCAATCTTCCGGCATCAAAATGCGTTTAAGATCGGGATGGCCATCGTAGATAATGCCATACATATCATAACTTTCCCGCTCTTGCCAATCTGCTGCTTTCCAGATCCAATAAACTGAAGGAATATGAGGGTTATCTCTGGGTACAAAAACCTTAAGGCGCACTTCTTCAGGTTTGTCGCAGTTATCGGTTACTTTAACTAAATGATAGAAGCTAACCAACTCTTTTCCAGGCCCTAGATCATAAGCTCCTTGACATTGTAAATAATTAAACCCGTAGGCGTACAATGCAGTAGATAAGGGGATTAAAAAGTCAGGAGAAACCTTAACTAACTCGATCCCTAAATGATCAGGTTCGAGAAGATCGTGATCAAAACCATTTTCCGTCAACCAACCCGACACTGGGCCTGCTTCTACAATGGCCGCTTCTTCGGTTTCTGGGGCATTATCTGGGGTATTTTCATCAACCATATTAGGCTTTCTCCTTCTGTTTTTGGGACAATAAAGCAGGGGGAACTTCTATACCGATCGCCTCTGTCAATTCCTTGGGAGGAGCTTGACGGGTAGGTGTAGCTAAATATTTCCCTGTCAAGATGGGAGAAACGGCTTTCATCTTGTGGGGAGTGCTATAGTAGCGATGGGTTTGTTCCATTACTGTAGCCCGTTCTTGGATAGTTTCGTTAGAAACTTTTTTGCGGAGTTTGATAATAGCGTCAAAAATGGCTTCGGGACGGGGAGGACAACCAGGAATATAAACATCCACAGGAATTAATTTATCTACACCACGCACTGCGGTTGTGGAGTCACTGCTAAACATTCCCCCGGTAATGGTACAAGCACCCATAGCGATGACGTATTTAGGATCGGGCATTTCTTCATAAAGACGCACCAACGCAGGGGCCATCTTCATGGTAACTGTACCCGCAGTGATGAGTAAATCCGCTTGTCGGGGGCTGGAACGGGGAACTAGACCAAAACGATCAAAATCGAAGCGAGAGCCGATGAGGGCTGCAAATTCGATGAAACAGCAAGCAGTTCCGTACAATAGGGGCCACAAACTGGATAATCTTGCCCAGTTGTGCAGATCATCTACAGTGGTTAAGATGATATTTTCTGACAAATCTTGAGTAACTTGGCTACGAGCAGCAGGGTTAAGGATTTTTTCTTTTTGCAACTGCTCGAAGGCGGATGGATCGGAAGTTGTGTTCAAACTCATAAGAGATTAATAATGGATCTACAAACTACGATTTTAGATAATTGCTAAGTTTTATGACCATTCTAACGCACCCTTCCGCCAGGCATAAACGAGGGCAACTACTAGAATAGAGATAAAGACCAAAGCTTCTACAAATGCCAGTAACCCTAAGCGGTTAAAGGCGACGGCCCAAGGATAAAGAAAGACGGTTTCTACATCAAATACCACAAATACCAGGGCAAACATATAATAACGGATATTGAATTGAATCCAAGCTCCGCCGATGGGTTCCATCCCTGACTCGTAGGTGGTGACTCTTTCGGGGCCACCGCCACTGGGGCGTAAGATTTTTGATGCAGTTAGGGCGAGAATAGGGATTAAACTACAGGCGAGTAAAAAACCTAATACATATTCGTAACCATTGAGAATAAACACTATTTTGGATTAACTCCTCTCAATATGCTAAATGTTCCTAATCTCTATTAAACCCTAAAGTATGAAAAAATAACCTTAAAGGATATAATATTTTTGCAATCATGTTGAGAATTTTTCAGTAAATCACCTTACCAGTTTCTTAAATTCTCAACTTTCCATAGTCTTGAATTTGTTTCCAAATGTCAGAAATCCTATCATTTAGTGAATGATCACTATCCAATTCTATTAATTTAACCCATTCTCTAGGTTGAGCATAATCATGACTAGATTGAATCGGAATAACCTCATCATTTTTTCCATGAAAAATTAAAGTGGGTACAGGACGCTTTAAGAGGGTTTCGTTATAGTTTTTTCCATCAATAATAAATTGGTAACTTAGTGGTAGTTCTTGTTCATATCCATAATGATAAATCGGTAGTTCTCCTTCATCTTTCCAAGTATTTAGAGTATCTTTATCTAAATTTTCTAACCAGCGGCTAAAAAAATAAAAAGCAGGTGCTATTAAAATCAATCCCTTGACTTTCTCTTCTTTTTCTGCTATAAAAGCTGAGACTAATGCGCCTAAGCTTGAGCCAACTAAAACAACAGAATTAGGCTCATTTTCGATATAGCTTGATATTTGTTTAATTTGTCTAGTTAGGGTTAAATTATAAAAATCATTTTGATTCAAATCAGGAATAATTAAAGGGATATTTTTAGTTGCAAAAAGTTCTTGAAATTTTTGTGCTTTAAAAGATTGGGAACTAGAAGCAAATCCGTGTAAGTAAATATAGTTTAATTGATTATTTAACATATAGCATTTATATTTTAGTTGTAAAGATTGTAACACAAATAGACCATTTATTACAGCCTAGAAGGCTGTGTAAGTTTGTAGTTAGTCCTTTAGGACCATAAAGATAGTCATCATCAAGGCTAAAGCCTTAACTACCTACTTAGTAATTTCTCTATTAATTATTTGTTTAATTAAGTGGTTGCTCATCAAGATTGCTTTTTTTTCATCTATTTTAGCAATCTTAATGATTTTATTAACGTCTTTTTGATTAATATAATTAAATTGTTTCATATTAGGACAATAACCATTGTTTAAGTCTCGTGGTTCAAATTTATCTAATTGATTACCATAGCTTCTTTTATTCATTTTAATAATCTCTTGTCCCAGATCACTAATTAAATAAATAAACAATTTATCAATTAAATTATGTCCTAAGAGATTAGCATAAAAACCATGATAACAGGTAAAATTTATCGCTGTGGTAAAGTTACGAATTACTTTAAGTCTTCCACGATTAAAAACCCCGAATAAAATGGGTGCAGGTTCCCTTTTTTCTAGTTTATACCAAGGGTTTCTATTTTTTGTTAAATATCTTTGATGATATCCTTTTTCTTCTCCTAGTTTCAGATAATTTATAACTGCTTGACTGTTACTTTCTTTTACATCTAAACAGTAAATACGTTTATCTTGTTTAATCAATAAGTCCAAGTCGTCATCAGTAAAAATAGTTTGCTTAATTAAATGACTTTTAGTGATACATAGACAGACATTTTTATCATTTATTTCTAACTGTTCAATTATACTCTTATTCAAAGCAAAGAAATCATTAGCCCCGGTAGCAATACCTCGCTTAAATGTACCATATTCTGATAATTGACAGAAACCTTCTGGTATTTTTTGTGGAGATATTAAAGATAAAATAATCGGTGTCCATTTTTGCTGATGGGGTAATTGAATATTAGTTAATTTATGATGATAATAATTACTAATATTAGATATATCTTTTATTTCTTGAGTTGTCTTAATATTAGTTATCTTGATATCTTGTTGAAGTTGATTATTTTCACAGAATAAGATACAAATGGTAGTAGTTGCATCGGGAAAAATGTCTTTTTCGTTAGCAAAAATAATGATCTGTTTTAATAAATGTTTTTCAATCAGTGTTTTTTTGATTTCTTTGCCATATCCTGTATTAAAAAATTCAAAGGGAAGAATAAAAGCAAGTCTGCCATTACTATTGAGTTGTTGTAATGCTTTGATCAGAAAAATAGAAGCAATATTAGAATATCCAACTAATTTTTTACCGATTTGCTGTTCTATTTTTGGCAATATATTATGTCTATTGATAAATTTTTGAAACCGCATATAAGGAGGGTTACAAATAATTGCATCATAATAATTAATTTCTGATACTAAAAAGTCTTGATTAAGAATAGTTATATTTTTATTATCTTGAATATTATCTAAATAGTCAAGGATATTATTGTCAATTTCATAAGCTGTTAAATTCCATTGATATTGTAAACTAAGTTTGCTTATTTCTTCATAAAATACCCCCAAACCAAAAGCAGGATCTAGGATAGTTTTGGGTTCATTCTCTGTTATCCATTTAGCCATTATAGAAGAGACTATGGATGGTGTAAAAAATTGTCCATAGTCTTTTCTATAACTAATTTTAGTATTGGCAATATAATCAGATTCACGCATTACTTATTAAACTACTTTATAAACTAAGTTACCTCCATCATAAACAGGTTGATAACGAACTCCTCCATATTGATAATATGTTGTACCTCTTATGAGAGTTTTCTCATATCCATCAGGAATAAAAGGCACTACAGCACCTACAGGTGCTTGTACAACAACATAACCTCCAGAAGATGCTTGATAAAATGCTCCACCATAGTAATAATAGTTTGAATTGTTAACAGAAACAGGGATATAACCTTCTGGAAGATTCGATATAACTGCACCTATGGGAGCCGAAACTACTACATAAGAATTGCCTTGAGGCTGCATATAAACCCCCTCATTATAATAATAATCTTGGTTAGCAGCAGAAACAGCGATCGCAGTAGCAGGAATCGCTAATAAAGATACTCCTAAACCAACCCAATATCTAGTATTTACCCAGTCATTCCAATCATTCCAATAATCCCAACGATCATTACGCCAATCATTCACATCATCCCAGCGATCGTTCCTAAAATCTTGGCGATTATCAATATTTTCTTGTCTATTTTGTTGGCGATTATCGATATTTTCTTGTCTATTTTGTTGACGATCATCAAAGTTTCCTTGTCGATTTTCCCTACGATCATCAAAGTTTCCTTGGCGGTTATCTTGACGATATCCACGATCAAAATCCCTACCATCACGATTAATTTGGCGGTTATCTTGACGATATCCACGATCAAATTCTCGATATCCCTGTCGGCCACCACGATTAATCTCTCGACTACCACCACGGGTTCCACCCCTTCTAAATCCTCTTGCTTCTACCTCAATAAAATAGCTTGGCAAAGAATAATTTAAAACTAGTACCAAGGTAAAAATAACGGAAATAATCGGTGATTTTTTGGTAATTAATTGTTTCATATTTAACATAATGAAATTTTGTTTTAGAAATAATACTAAAAGTCTAATTTAAGTTTCATGGTTGTATGATCAGAAAATCAATTTTGTCAGCATCATCCGCAGGTTGAGAAGAAAAGATAGGATCTTCTTCTGAAATCGGGTCAAAGTTCCAATTAGATAATATAGCAGAATATTGAGGAGAAGAGGGATCTTGTTTATAGGTAATCACTAATTTTCTAGGAAGGGGTTTTTCTCCTTTTTCGATCCAAATTTGCCAATCAAGATTATCTTGTGTAAAAGCTAAATGATGAGAAATAACTCCATTGACTCGACTTTCTCCCACATAAACACCACTGGTAATCCTATTTTTTATGCTTTCTAAATCATTATCTGTGGCAATGATTTCTCCCAAGGGTAAAGTGATATTAAGTCTTTCTCCTATTCGTCTAACTAAAGCATTAATGTTATCCACCTCTGAAGGTTCTAAAAAGTTAGCATAAACATTGTTAGTTAACCCTTCCATAGTAAAGGTTTTGCCATCAAAATAAAAGCGAACATGATTGCGATCGCCTTGATAATCAATATTAAGTTTATCGGGACGACGTACTTTAAGATTAACTATGGCACCCAGTTGAATTTTTTGACCATTACTAAAAACTAAATCTTGAGCAACATCTGCTTGAAATTTTAAAGAGGATTGATCTTTAAGATAATTAAGCATTTCTTGCAGAGTGTTTTCTGCTTTGACTTCAATCAGTGGTGTTTCGGCTAAACTGGGAGTAAAATAGAGCATCCCCATGAGAGAAACACCCATCAACCCTGCCATTTTTTTAATTAATCCCATCTTTTTTATTCCTCCATCTTTTGAGTTTATATGTTATCTAATTTATGCGGTAAGCTTTGGGAGTCATACCCGTTACTTGTCGAAACTGTTTACTTAAATGACTATGACTATTATATCCACAATTTAAAGCAATATCGAGAATAGATTGATTAGTTTCTTTTAATAATTGCTTAGCCCGTTCTATGCGTTGCTCGATTAAATATTGATAAGGAGATAAACCAAGAGACTGCTTGAATAAACGACTAAAATGAAATTGACTGAGATCAAGCAATTTAGCTAAGTTTTCTAGTTTAATATTTTGGTCAAGATGAGCATCAACATAATCAAAAACTTGGCTTAGTTGATAGGGTGATAAACCTCCTTGATAAACAGGTACAACTGGTTTAGTTGTGCCATGATGTCGGACAAGATTAACAGCTAAAATATTAGCTAAGGAGTCAAGATAAAGTTGATTATTGGAAATTTCTTGTTGACATTCTTCAAAAAGCATCTTAGTTATCCCTTGAAGACGAGAATCATTAACCTGAAATTGAGGCATAAGTTGAAACAAGTTACTATCAACATTGATGGTTTCTTGAGCAATATTATGGAAAAATTCGGTTTTGATCTGAATCTGTAAACAATTTTCTTGACCCTTCCATCGAACAAATAAAGGTACATTAGCAGGGGTAATCAATATTTCCCCAGGACGATATAAACCGTTATAGGTAACACCATCCTGAATCTGCAAATATTCAAGAGGACGTTGAGAGAGATATATAAACACGGTATGTCTATCCTCACAAACATAGTTACCCTCTCCTGGGGGGTTTTTAAGATGTTCAACTAGAATGTTTTCCACTGTTGCTTCTTTTTTGCCAGCCCATGCTTTGCAGTTTATGGGTTAAGTAGGTAGGTGTAATTAAAGATAAAATAGAAAAGTCCGTAGTGAAGGCTAAAGCCTTCACTACGGACTTGTTTTCTAGTCCTAAAGGACTTACTACGAACTGGCGTTTATTTTTGCCTACCTACTTAATTGTATGCAAAAAAATGAAAATTGAGAGCAAGAATGTTCAAGTAAAGCAAGAAGCAGATAGTTTCGTGACGAGAAAATCTCTAAGCTGAAAGTGTTGTTACGAAATGAGATATTAAATCATGAAACTCGTAGTATTTGGCGCAACTGGTAATGTCGGTCAACAGGTGGTAAAACAGGCACTCGAACAAGGCCATGAGGTGATAGCTTTTGCAAGAAACCCCCTCAAACTCCAGATTAAGCACCCTAAACTGCAACTATTTCAGGGAGATGTCATGGACAGCGCAAGGGTAGAACAAGCACTACAAGGACAAGATATAGTGCTTTGTACCTTGGGTTCTGGGAAAAAGTTAAGCGGTAAGGTTCGCTCACAAGGAACTCAAAACATTATTGAAGCTATGAAAAAATGTGCAATGAAACGGTTGATTTGTCAAACAACTTTAGGAGTTGGTGAGAGTTGGGGAAGTCTCAATTTTTACTGGAAATATGTTATGTTTGGCTTTATTTTGCGTAAGGTGTTTGCAGACCATCAAATACAAGAAGACATGGTACAAAATAGTGGTTTAGATTGGACGATTATTCGCCCCGCAGCTTTTATAGAGGGTGAACTTACAGGCCAGTATCGTCACGGTTTTCCAGGAACAGATAAGACATCAACATTGACAATTAATCATGCTGATGTAGCTGATTTTATCTTGAAACAATTGGTTGATGATTTCTATCTCTATCAAGCACCGAGTTTATCCTACTAAATTAATTAAAATTTATTAATACAAGGAGTGTCTCATGTCAACAGAAATAATTTTGCCAATTTCCTTAAGTAGGGTTTGCTGAATAAAAGCAAAACCCTATTCTTTAAAAGGTTACACCCATATTCGCGATCGCAAAAAAGATCAGCTTTGTCGGCTACAAACCGCTATAATTGGTAGAAACACCTCCCAGTTGTTGGTCAAGAACAAATGTATCGAAAAGAGGAGCAACCTTTACCGCCCCCAGAAAAATTTGAATTACCTTTCGAGGGCAAATTGTCCCCCAATAATCGTTGGGTAATCATGGCAGAGTTGATACCTTGGGATGATTTTGAGGAAGAATATGCTAAACTTTTTTCAGCAGAAAAAGGTGCGCCAGCCAAACTATTTAGAATGGCATTAGGGACATTAATTATTAAGGAAAAATTAGGAACAAGTGATAGAGAAACTATAGAACAGATTAGAGAAAATCCCTATCTACAATACTTTATAGGTTTAAATTGTTATCAACAAGAGCCACCACTGGAATCTTCAATGCTAGTTCATTTTAGGAAAAGAATTGATGGAGAATTGATAAACAAAATCAATAAAAAAATAGTAAAAAGAGAAATAGACAAGAGTGATAAAGAAGTAAAAAAAAAGGATTGTCTCCAAGAAAAAGGAGAAAAAATAAAAAACAAAGGTAAACTAATTTTAGATGCGACTTGTGCGCCAGCAGACATCAAATACCCAACGGATTTAGGCATATTAAATCAAGCCAGAATTGAGACAGAAAGAATAATAGATAATCTTTATAAACCATTAAGAGTGAAATTGAGAAAAAAGCCGAGAACTTCTAGAAAAATTGCTAGAAAGGAATACTTAAAAGTAGCTAAAAAACGAAAAGTATCTTATCAAGAAAGAAGAAAAGCTATCGGGAAACAGTTAAAATACCTTAAGAAAAATTTAGGAAATATAGAAGACTTAATTCAAGCTGGGGCTTCCCTGGAAAATCTGAGTAAAAGACAGAAAAATTGTCTAGAGACTATCAAAAAAGTTTATGAACAACAACAGTCAATGTGGGAGAATAAGACCCAGAGTGTTCCTCAAAGAATTGTAAGTTTAACTCAACCGCATATTCGTCCAATAGTGAGGGGAAAAGCAGGGAAACCAATAGAGTTTGGAGCTAAACTCTCAGTAAGCTGTGTAGATAACTATGTGTTTCTAGACAAAATAAGTTGGGAAAACTTCAATGAATCTTGTCATTTAAAAGAACAAGTAGAAAAGTATAAAGAAACGTTTGGCTATTATCCCGAATCCGTCCATGTAGATAAAATTTATCGAACTAGGGAAAACAGAAATTGGTGTAAGGAAAGAAGGATAAGAATCAGTGGTCCGAAGTTAGGAAGACCTCCGAAAAATGTCAGTGAAGAAGAAAAGAAACAAGCCCACTCCGATGAATGCTTCCGTAATGCTATTGAGGGAAAGTTTGGACAAGCTAAACGAAGATTTAGCCTAAATCTCGTGATGACAAAACTCCCTGAAACCTCCATTACATCTATTGCTATTACATTTTTAGTTGCCAATCTTTCTAAACTTCTGAGGCAGTTTTTGTCGCTTTTTTTGTCCTTATTTACTAATAATAGAACAGGGGAACTCATCAGACCGCCTTTCATTAATTTTGATTATACTTTAAACAATTTTTATGTACTAAAACTTATTGATTTGTCAGAAAATTCTTGGTCAAAAGTGGCATAAATTTTGGAGAAACTTTTTCAGCAAACCCTAAGTATAGCCACACTTTTCTGTTCTTTGGTCGCTGGATTTTTGTTTGCTTTTGTCCTAGTAGTGATGCCGGGAATACAACGTTTAAATGACCGAGAGTTTATTCGTGCTTTTCAGGTGATAGATAGTATTATTCAGAACAATCAACCAATTTTTGTTTTAGTTTGGGTTGGTTCAGTAATATTTTTAATCACTTCTGCCATACTTGGCATTGGACAATTAAATCAATTTTTTCCTCTGCTTCTTGTTGGTACATTTATTTACATTTTTGGTGTTCAATTACCCACTTTTACCATTAATGTTCCACTGAATAATAAACTACAAACTTGGGATGTTATGGATATGGATGAAAGTACATTAAAAACAGCACGTTTAAACTTTGAACCCCGTTGGAATAAGTGGAATGTAATTAGGACATTGTTTGCCTGTTTAACATCTACTCTGTTAATAATTCTACTACTAGAAATTTGACCAAGGCAGTGAGATAGAATGTAGAATCAAATGTCATTCTATATTCTATCTCTGTAATTATCCATTATCCATTATCCATTATCCATTATCCATTATCCATTATTAAAATTTACAACTATTTCCCGTTGTTTAGCTAAACACATAGCAATTCCTTTTTCATAATAAGCTGCTTCATTCACAAAGACAGGGTAAACTGTTGAATCACCCTGATAAGTGATAGTTTTACCATCGAAAGTAATAAATAAATCATCCCCTGGATTAAGAGGTTTATAGTCTTTAAATTGTAAATTAGGGTGAATCATAGCTGCTATTTCTTCATTTATTCTGGGATAATCAAGTCTTTCAAATACTTCATAAAATCCTAATTTATGACTTTTTTCAGGAATTTGATCTTGATTTTTTTTGTCTAAATAATCTAATAAACTCTCAACAATCTTTTCTGTTTTAATAAATAAATTTGCATCTAAGACTCCCTGAGCAACTGCACCTATTTCAATGGTCAATCCTAATTCTGTATTACTTCTCAACAATTTATCTTTTTCCTTTGAAGCATAGAATAAAACCTTAATTTCGGGATAAATACTGCTTAAATAACTACAGAGTTGTAGATGAAAATCATCTGTATCAGAAAGAATAATTGTTAATCCCATATTAGCTGTTGTACTATGGAGATCCACAACAAAATTTATCTGCTCATTGAGTAGCTTTTGATGAATGGTTTTAGCTAAAAGTTGCTCATATAAAAAATTATCTAAATTGTCTATTTCCTCCGAACCAAAACAACGATTCAAATCAATTTCTGTATATCTAACTCTGGATTCAATTGCTCTAGGATTAGATAAAAATGGAAAAACTTTAAGAGTTGAACGCTCAATTAAATCGGGGTTTTGGAGATATTTTTTAATCAAATAAATTCCCGTCATCTCGTTGCCATGAGTACCACCAAAAAGAGCAACTTTATCAATCTTATTCACCATTTATCCCCCATTACTGAACTTAAGGAAACTGTTGTCAACTCACTTAAACCCCGTCATTAAGAACGGGGTCTTGTCTAGTTCTGTAATTGTTGCTTTAAAGCTTCTAAACCAGACCAACGACTATCAATTTTTGGTTCATTTTCCTCTGTTTTTGTTTTTGGGGGTTGACAATCTTTACCACATAATTGTCTTAAAGGAACCGCTAAACATAATTGTTCATAAAGCCAACCTTGAGCATCAAAATGTCCATCTGGGGATAAAGTTTCTGATAAATCTTCCAAAGAAACTTCTCTTTCTTGAGGATAATTTTGCGGTAACTCTGCGTCTTTATCTAACCAAATAATTTCCGAAGTATCTAGAGCAAGACGACGATTATACCGTTGTAAACAGCGATCGCAGGTTAAGGTAATAATAGTTTCTCCTTTAACCCCCACTTCCAAAAAAGTTCCTCCGTGACGAACCATCATTTTCCCACGAAAGGGGGTTAAACTTTGTAATTCAGGGATAAAATCATCAAAAACAAGGGTTTGGGTTCTATTGGGAGCGCTGAGTAAATGGGGAATATAAATCGCTTGCATAATCTTAAACCTTCCTCTTGTTAATGTTCAATTAGGTCATGTTTCCCCTTGTGAATAACCAAGGGATAGGGTTCCTGGTGGTAGTTTCAGGGTGGTTTTTGACCCAGGGGCCTGCAAAGAAACCTTTAACTCTCCTTGAGTGCTAACACCGATGATAGTTCCTGTCATTCCTTCAATGATAACTTTACGGCCGACACTATCCAAGATTTCTATATAATTTCTCAGTAAATTATCAATCCCATTGCTCAAATAATGGTCATAACCCCGAAAGACTCCATTGGTGGTAATGGCCGCTAAGGTTTCTAAACTGTCAATATTATGGGGTTTGTCGTAAGATTGAATGGTAATCCCTGGATCTGGTGTTTGATTACACCAATTAATCCCTACACCAATGACACAGTGGGTAATTGTCTCTTGTTGAATACGAGTTTCGCTTTTAATTCCCCCTAATTTTCTGCCTTGCAAAATAAGATCATTAGGCCACTTTAATTTTACGGGTAGTCCATAACGAGGTAAATTCTCAGCAATACCCCAAGCACTGAAGAGGGTTAAATGGGGAGCATTTTGGGCTGTTATCTGCAATTTTAGACCGATGGATAGATAAAGTCCCCCCACCGCAGAAACCCAGTTTCTGCCCCATTGTCCCCTTCCTGCTGTTTGTTGAGAAGCGATCGCCATCAGAGGGAAGGGGTTTCCCTCTGCTAATAAGTCCCAAACCACTTGATTTGTGGAGGTAACTGTATCAAAGATATGTAGGGGAAGTTCAGGTTTTTGTAACTGGATTTGGATTTTTCGAGGATCAATACTCATCAATACTTAAAAATCTTAGGGTTTATGGGCAACTGGGTGGGAATTTATATCTATAGTAGACAACGAGTAAACCTAGATTACGAGGAGTAACCCACTTTGAAAAAGGTAGAAGCGATTATCCGCCCCTTTAAATTAGACGAAGTAAAGATCGCTTTAGTCAATGCGGGAATTGTTGGTATGACAGTTTCTGAGGTTCGGGGGTTTGGACGACAAAAAGGACAAACCGAACGTTATCGCGGTTCGGAATATACGGTAGAATTTCTACAAAAATTGAAGCTGGAAATTGTGGTTGAGAATGATCAGGTAGCAATGGTTATTGACAAGCTGAGAGGGGCTGCACGTACAGGGGAAATTGGAGATGGCAAGATTTTTGTTTCTCCTGTCGACCAGGTTATTCGCATTCGCACTGGAGAAAGCGATCTCGAAGCGATTTAACCTAATTCCCTGGCTAAAAACCCAATTGAGGGTATTATCTGGACATATAGCACTTCTCATACTCGTGAGGTACATAGTTTGTTGTAGAGACGTTGCATGCAACGTCTCTACAGGAGGGCAGGGTGTACCTCATAAGTCTAAGAAACGCTATAATGCCATTTGCGGCCATAATAATATTATGTCCCTACAATAGATATTTATTGTTTCAATTTATTCATTATTTTTTCGTCGTAACCTTCGTCTAGTGATCTCAATCCGTTATATTCGTTATAATCGGCCATCTTAAGCTCTATCATCCGTTCTAGTATATTTATAGGCGGACGAAAAGAATTAGTAGGATGAAATAAATTGCATACTTTAATGCAAACTTCATCATAATCAAGTTGCAATTCTCTTGCTTTGAGATAGGATTCTAAGGCCTCGTCATGCTTTCCTAAGAAAAATAACACATTCCCTCGACAATACCAGGCTTCATAATCATTAGATGAAATTTCTAATGCTTTATCCCAAGAAGTGATCGTCTCTTCTAGCCTTCCTAAGTTATGTAAAGCAATCCCTCGGTTATACCAAGCTTTATCTTTATCTGGTTTAATTTCTAATGCTTGATCATAAGATGCGATCGCCTCTTCATATCTTCCTAAGTTATATAAAGCATTCCCTCGAAAATACCAAGCTTGATGATCATCAGGTTTAATTTCTAATGCTTTGTTGTATGATGCGATCGACTCTTCATATCCTCCTAAGTTACCTAAAGCATTCCCTCGGTTATTCCAAGCTTCATGTTTATCAGGTTTAATTTCTAAAGCTTTGTTGTATGATGCGATCGACTCTTCATATCCCCCTAAGTTACCTAAAGCATTCCCTCGGTTATTCCAAGCTTCATGTTTATCAGGTTTAATTTCTAAAGCTTTGTCGTAGGATGCGATCGCCTCTTCATATCTTCCTAAGTTACGTAAAGCAACCCCTCGGTTATTCCAAGCTTGATGATCATCAGGTTTAATTTCTAAAGCTTTGTCGTAGGATGTGATCTCCTCTTCATATCTTTCTAACTGTCTTAATTCTTCTTCAGATTCTGCTAACTTATTTAGGGTTTGCTGAATAAAAGCAAAACCCTATTCTTTAAAAGGTTACACCCATATTCGCGATCGCAAAAAAGATCAGCTTTGTCGGCTACAAACCGCTATAATTGGTAGAAACACCTCCCAGTTGTTGGTCAAGAACAAATGTATCGAAAAGAGGAGCAACCTTTACCGCCCCCAGAAAAATTTGAATTACCTTTCGAGGGCAAATTGTCCCCCAATAATCGTTGGGTAATCATGGCAGAGTTGATACCTTGGGATGATTTTGAGGAAGAATATGCTAAACTTTTTTCAGCAGAAAAAGGTGCGCCAGCCAAACTATTTAGAATGGCATTAGGGACATTAATTATTAAGGAAAAATTAGGAACAAGTGATAGAGAAACTATAGAACAGATTAGAGAAAATCCCTATCTACAATACTTTATAGGTTTAAATTGTTATCAACAAGAGCCACCACTGGAATCTTCAATGCTAGTTCATTTTAGGAAAAGAATTGATGGAGAATTGATAAACAAAATCAATAAAAAAATAGTAAAAAGAGAAATAGACAAGAGTGATAAAGAAGTAAAAAAAAAGGATTGTCTCCAAGAAAAAGGAGAAAAAATAAAAAATAAAGGTAAACTAATTTTAGATGCGACTTGTGCGCCAGCAGACATCAAATACCCAACGGATTTAGGCATATTAAATCAAGCCAGAATTGAGACAGAAAGAATAATAGATAATCTTTATAAACCATTAAGAGTAAAATTGAGAAAAAAGCCGAGAACTTCTAGAATAATTGCTAGAAAGGAATACTTAAAAGTAGCTAAAAAACGAAAAGTATCTTATCAAGAAAGAAGAAAAGCTATCGGGAAACAGTTAAAATACCTTAAGAAAAATTTAGGAAATATAGAAGACTTAATTCAAGCTGGGGCTTCCCTGGAAAATCTGAGTAAAAGACAGAAAAAATTGTCTAGAGACTATCAAAAAATTTTATGAACAACAACAGTCAATGTGGGAGAATAAGACCCAGAGTGTTCCTCAAAGAATTGTAAGTTTAACTCAACCGCATATTCGTCCAATAGTGAGGGGAAAAGCAGGAAAACCAATAGAGTTTGGAGCTAAACTCTCAGTAAGCTGTGTAGATAACTATGTGTTTCTATACAAAATAAGTTGGGAAAACTTCAATGAATCTTGTCATTTAAAAGAACAAGTAGAAAAGTATAAAGAAACGTTTGGCTATTATCCCGAATCCGTCCATGTAGATAAAATTTATCGAATTAGGGAAAACAGAAATTGGTGTAAGGAAAGAGGGATAAGAATCAGTGGTCCGAAGTTAGGAAGACCTCCGAAAAATGTCAGTGAAGAAGAAAAGAAACAAGCCCACTCCGATGAATGCTTCCGTAATGCTATTGAGGGAAAGTTTGGACAAGCTAAACGAAGATTTAGCCTAAATCTCGTGATGACAAAACTCCCTGAAACCTCCATTACATCTATTGCTATTACATTTTTAGTTGTCAATCTTTCTAAACTTCTGAGGCAGTTTTTGTCGCTTTTTTTGTCCTTATTTACCAATAATAGAACAGGAGAACTCATCAAACCGCCTTTCATTAATTTTGATTATACTTTAAACAATTTTTATGTACTAAAACTTATTGATTTGTTAGAAAATTCTTGGTCAAAAGTGGCATAAATTTTGGAGAAACTTTTTCAGCAAACCCTAAATAAAAAATCTCTTCTAAATCTTGTTCTTCACACGATGCAATTTGAATATTCACTATTTTAATATTAATCTATTTTCTTTTGATTGATGGGGGTAAGGTGAAGCGTTTCCGAGGAATGTCCTTTCCTTTTCTATATTCAATCCATGTGTCATATAAAGAGAAAATTGATTCATAGTAACTTCTCAGAGGAGGAGACAATAATATCTCCTGTTGGACATTAGGATTATGTACTAGGTTAAAAAAACTATAAGCAAATAGACAATCAATTGTTTTTATATCAATTACTTTAGTATCAAGTATGAATTTTACTCTTTCGAAAAAGTTCAAATACTTTTCAAGCAACTCTTTATCTTGTTGAGAAAATGTAGCATTAGGTTCATTAGGTTCATACCATTTTCCTTCTCTATCTAAATGAGACTCTGTTTTTCTATGAGAATCAATATCTCTAGCTAATTCATTAATAAATTGAGCTTTCGCTAATCGTTCACCTGAGTGTAACTGAAAACCAACAAAAAATAAACCTATAACTGCTGATATTCCGCTAATAATTTCCGTCGTGGTCTTTAATTCTTCCATAAATTTTGAGTTAGACTATAAAATTATCAAAAAATAATGATAGGGACTTAATTTAAATTAAGCCCCAAAATGAAACAATTAACCTTTGGTTTTTTCTGCCCAAACTCTGGTAGGAAGTCCCCAAATATAGATAAAGCCTTCTGCTGCTTTATGATCGAATTGATCGTCTTCCCCATAGGTGGATAAATGGGGGCTATAAATGGAATAATCAGACTGACGACCAACAATAGTCGCATTACCTTTGAATAGTTTAATGCGTACCATTCCGGTGACTCTTTCTTGAGTATGATCGATGAAAGCATCAAGAGATTCTTTTAGAGGAGAATACCATAACCCTTGATAGATCAAATGACTGTAGGTTTCTTCTATGCCTTTTTTGTACTGGGTGACATCAGCAGTCAAGGTTAAGCTTTCTAAGTCTCGGTGAGCATCAATAAGCACTAATAAAGCAGGGGCTTCATAAATTTCCCGTGATTTAATCCCAACTACTCTATTTTCTATCATATCAATGCGGCCAACACCGTGTTTACCCACCAGATCATTGAGTTGACTAATGAGGGCAACGGGATCTAAGGTTTGACCATTGAGACTAACAGGGATACCCTTCTCAAAACCGATCTCCACATATTCCGGGGTGTCTGGAGTATCGGCGATCGCTTTAGTCATCAAATAGATTTCTTCCGGGGGTTCAGTCATCGGATCTTCCAGGGGCCCGGCTTCAATACTACGGCCTAACAAGTTGCGATCGATACTGAAGGGAGAAGATTTCTTCACGGGGAATTCTAACCCAAACTGCTCACCGTAGGCAATGGTTTGTTCCCGACTCATATTCCATTCCCTGGCGGGGGCCAACACTTTTAAGGTAGGATTTAAGGCTAAGATTCCCAGATCAAAACGTACCTGATCATTACCTTTAGCGGTGCAACCGTGGGCAACTGCATCGGCCCCATATTTTTCGGCAGCATCTACTAATAGTTTAGCAATGAGAGGACGAGCTAAGGCAGTAGAGAGGGGATAACGATTCTCATACAGTGCATTAGCTTTGATAGCTTTGAAGGCATAATCTGTGACAAACTCTGTGGTAGCATCTTCTACAAGAGACTCCACAGCCCCAGATTTTAAGGCTTTGGCTTGGATGGGACCGAGTTCATCTCCTTGGCCCAAGTCCGCAGCTAAGGTGATTACCTCATCCACACCCCACTCCTGCTTGAGATAGGGAATACAAACGGAGGTATCTACCCCACCAGAATACGCAAGCACGACTTTTTTGGCACGACCCATATAATTTTATCTCTAGCATATATCTCAAGCTTTATTTTACTTGAGGTGACAAGTATCGTTTGTTAATATAAGACAAAAATTAAGCTTTAATATTATTAAATTATATTTAATATTTTCTCAACCTAATAGTAGTGAAATTTACAGCTAATAATTATTATTTCTGTATCTGTCACTTGATAAATTAACCGATGTTCGTCATTGATTCGTCTTGACCAATATCCCTTCAGGTTATGTTTCAAAGGTTCCGGTTTTCCCAGTCCAGAAAAAGGTTGACGTAAAATATCGTTAATTAGTTCAACAATTTTTTTATACAGTTTCTTGTTTTCAGTAGATCATTGATTAAACTGCTCAAAAGCTTTAGGGTCAAATACTATATTTCTCATGCCATTCTTCTGGATTTATGGTGATCAGTCCCTCTCTTTTTTCTACTCTTTCTATAGCTTCTAATAATTCTTTTTCATTAGCTTTTGTTGATAGTAAATATTCTGTTGTATCCGGTTCAGGAGAATTAACCAAAATAATTATTTCTACTTCGGTTCCCTCCTGAAGTTCTGGAGAATAAACCTCGATTTTTCCTCCTTTATCAACAGTTCCTGTTTGTTTAATGGCTTTGATCACTTGACTGGTAATATTACTAAGGTTGTTACTACTAATCTTATCCTAAAGATAGGTTTTTGACAAAAATAAACCTCTTAGTATCTTCTGCTTGTAGTTGTAGGGTGGGCAAATTTTTCTAGATATATGAAAAAGTGAAATAAGTTTTTGGAGAGCATCCCAAAGTGGCTTTTTATCCTTTATTGATAAGAGTTTATCTGATAAATTTCCCCCCGTCTCCCCGTCCCCCCGTCAAACAAAACATGATAATTTTTCTACAAAAATGGGATGCTCCCAGTTTCTGTTTTGCCCACCATCTCATCGGTAAACTAAAAATCATGATCATCCAACCAATCAAAAACCGATTCTAGTTGTTGTTTATCTAGTAAGCCATATTGCCACAAAATCATAGGGAAATGGTGGGGCATAGCTTGTTTATCTTTGAAAGCAAGGTTGATAGACTCAGGGGGAATGTCTAAGTCTTGTTGAAGAAAATTAAGAAGTCTGGTTGCAGTGGGGTTCATAATTAAAGCAAATTTAAAACAGTTATTAAAATTATGTAAACTGGCTCTTGAAATAAAACCACAATTACATTGAATATCCTCATTGTGTCAATGGTGTGTCGAGAATATGTCAAGTCAGTGACAATTTTTTTTCTGTCCCCAGTTATTCAGTGAGCAGTTACCAGTGAGCAGTTACCAGTGAGCAGTTACCAGTTGGGCGAAAACCTTTATGATTGTAGTTTTCACTGGCATGGATTAAACATTAAAATTGCTTGACTTCCCACACTCCCCACACTCACCCAACCGAAATATTGATACACGCAATGGAAAAGTTTTATTATAGGGACGATTAATTAACTGTCACATCATCTTGTCAATAAAAAAAGATCGATTAAAATTGCGTTATACTGAATGACTTTTAAAAGTGATGGGGCAGCAAATAGGGGGACGTTACCAAATCATTAAAGCTCTGGGAAGTGGTAGCTTTGGACAAACATTCTTAGCTAAGGATACTCATGATAATGAAATATCTGACTGTGTCGTAAAACAGTTAAAATGTGACAATGAAGATAATCTAAAAACAGCAAGACGTTTATTTGATACAGAAGCAAAAATTCTGGAGAAATTAGGAAGTCATTCCCAAATACCCCAGTTATTTAACTATTTTGAAGAAGCAAAAGAATTTTATTTGGTTCAAGAGTTTATTGATGGACAAGATTTAGATAATGAGTTAAAACCAGGGATAAAATATAGTGAGTCTGATGTTAAAAAGTTATTAATAGATATTCTGGAAATATTAACTTATGTTCATGATAATAATGTCATTCATCGTGACATTAAACCCGGTAATATTATGCGTCGTAAAAGCGGTGAATTAGTATTAATTGATTTTGGGGCAGTTAAACAGGTAGGAACCATTATTAGTCAGAAAAATGGTACAGTAGCAAAAACGGTTACTATTGGTACGCCTGGATATATGCCAAGTGAACAAGCTATAGGAAAACCTCGCTTTAGTAGTGATATTTATGCAGTAGGAATGATAGCAATTCAAGCATTAACAGGACTTTTGCCAGAGGTATTACAAAAAGAATATGAAAATCAGGAAACAGAAGAAATTGATTGGTGAAAATTAGCTGATGTTAGTGATAGATTGGGAAATATTTTAGATAGAATGATTCGTTATGATTATCGACAACGTTATCCGTCAGCAGTAGAAGTTTTAGAGGTAATTAGGGTTTGCTGAAAAAGTTTCTCCAAAATTTATACCACTTTTGACCAAGAATTTTCTGACAAATCAATAAGTTTTAGTACACAAAAATTGTTTAAAGTATAATCAAAATTAATGAAAGGCGGTTTGATGAGTTCCCCTGTTCTATTATTAGTAAATAAGGACAAAAAAAGCGACAAAAACTGCCTCAGAAGTTTACAAAGATTGACAACTAAAAATGTAATAGCAATAGATGTAATGGAGGTTTCAGGGAGTTTTGTCATCACGAGATTTAGGCTAAATCTTCGTTTAGCTTGTCCAAACTTTCCCTCAATAGCATTACGGAAGCATTCATCGGAGTGGGCTTGTTTCTTTTCTTCTTCACTGACATTTTTCGGAGGTCTTCCTAACTTCGGACCACTGATTCTTATCCCTCTTTCCTTACACCAATTTCTGTTTTCCCTAGTTCGATAAATTTTATCTACATGGACGGATTCGGGATAATAGCCAAACGTTTCTTTATACTTTTCTACTTGTTCTTTTAAATGACAAGATTCATTGAAGTTTTCCCAACTTATTTTGCCTAGAAACACATAGTTATCTACACAGCTTACTGAGAGTTTAGCTCCAAACTCTATTGGTTTTCCTGCTTTTCCCCTCACTATTGGACGAATATGCCGTTGAGTTAAACTTACAATTCTTTGAGGAACACTCTGGGTCTTATTCTCCCACATTGACTGTTGTTGTTCATAAACTTTTTTGATAGTCTCTAGACAATTTTTCTGTCTTTTACTCAGATTTTCCAGGGAAGCCCCAGCTTGAATTAAGTCTTCTATATTTCCTAAATTTTTCTTAAGGTATTTTAACTGTTTCCCGATAGCTTTTCTTCTTTCTTGATAAGATACTTTTCGTTTTTTAGCTACTTTTAAGTATTCCTTTCTAGCAATTTTTCTAGAAGTTCTCGGCTTTTTTCTCAATTTTACTCTTAATGGTTTATAAAGATTATCTATTATTCTTTCTGTCTCAATTCTGGCTTGATTTAATATGCCTAAATCCGTTGGGTATTTGATGTCTGCTGGCGCACAAGTCGCATCTAAAATTAGTTTACCTTTATTTTTTATTTTTTCTCCTTTTTCTTGGAGACAATCCTTTTTTTTTACTTCTTTATCACTCTTGTCTATTTCTCTTTTTACTATTTTTTTATTGATTTTGTTTATCAATTCTCCATCAATTCTTTTCCTAAAATGAACTAGCATTGAAGATTCCAGTGGTGGCTCTTGTTGATAACAATTTAAACCTATAAAGTATTGTAGATAGGGATTTTCTCTAATCTGTTCTATAGTTTATCTATCACTTGTTCCTAATTTTTCCTTAATAATTAATGTCCCTAATGCCATTCTAAATAGTTTGGCTGGCGCACCTTTTTCTGCTGAAAAAAGTTTAGCATATTCTTCCTCAAAATCATCCCAAGGTATCAACTCTGCCATGATTACCCAACGATTATTGGGGGACAATTTGCCCTCGAAAGGTAATTCAAATTTTTCTGGGGGCGGTAAAGGTTGCTCCTCTTTTCGATACATTTGTTCTTGACCAACAACTGGGAGGTGTTTCTACCAATTATAGCGGTTTGTAGCCGACAAAGCTGATCTTTTTTGCGATCGCGAATATGGGTGTAACCTTTTAAAGAATAGGGTTTTGCTTTTATTCAGCAAACCCTATTTAGAGAATCTAGTTTTTGGTCATGAAGGTTATTCATTTCTCGTTTTACGACAGTTTTATGATGTATGTGGTGAGTTATTTGTTGTTGCTAAAAACCCAGAAAGTAAAATTGTTGCATATACGATAGGTTGTCCAAAAATAAATACATTAGATTCTTGGATCTTAGCCCTAGCAGTTGCTCCTTCATATAGAAATCAGGGTATTGCTCGAAAATTGACATCCTATCTTTTATCTTATTTTAGACAGATGAAGATGAATTATGTTTTTTTAACAGTAAATCCTCATAATACTATTGCGATAAATTTGTATCTTAGTCTTGATTTTAAACTCATAGCTTCCAAAGCAAACTATTTTGGCAATAACTCACCTCGAAATATAATGAGGAAGGATTTATTTTAATACTTTAGTAAAAAAATATGCTTCAATCTTAGAATTTAATTGAGATGAAGGTAACATTGCTTATTTTTTAATAAATTAAGCAATAGCTGTCACTAATTGATAATGTAATAAAATTAATTGATTAGCTGGTACTGTTTCCATTGCATAGGTTGTTCCATCATTATTAGAAAATTCTACTTCAAATGCTTTACCATCATATTCCATAACAATGGTTCCGACTTGTCTTTTATATAGGGTAATAGGTACGCCAGTTTCAAAGTGAGTTGTTTGTCTATCTTCTGTTAAAGCAACCATATCTAATTCCTTAAAATTGTTCATAACAATACCTCATTTATTGACGGGATAACAATTAGTTAATCTGGGAAAGTTTTCGTTAAAATGTTTAGCATAAATCGAAAAAAGATAAAATCCTGTTTTTATTGTCTTGATGAGCAATATTATTGAGTAATTCTTTGTTTGATACAATAAAGATAACAATATATATCTTTAGTCATGAATTATCGCGATCGCATCGTCATTAATCCTAGCATTCGCAGTGGAAAACCTTGTATTATTAATACTCGTATCGCTGTAGCTGATATTGTCGACTATTTAGGTGGAGGAATGTCCATTGAGGAAGTATTAGACGATTTTCCTGATCTAACCCTTGAGGATATACAAGCTTGTTTTGCCTTTGCTGCTGATCGCGATCGACGCTTAACAACTATTCCCCATAAAATTACTATTTGATGAAAATTTATCTCCTAAACTACCAATCTTGTTAGCTTTACATTTTCTCAATAGTATTCATGTTCGAGATTATAAATTAAAAGGTTTTCCTGATCAAGATATTTGGGAATATGCGCGTTTAAATGGATTTATAACCGTATCTAAAGATTCTGATTTTTATCAGCGCAGGTTACTTTACGGTCAACCACCTAAGGTGATTTCCGAGAAAGCTTTTCCCATAGGGGGTAATCGCTTGGACTAAAGGCTTTCAAGAAATAAAAGGAACAGAGAGTTAGCGGATCTTGGTACACAACTTTAAAATTTCATAATTGGCTTGTCTGAAAAAACAGAAGAAATAGATTAAAATGAAGAGGTAAAAAGATTAGAGAGAGTAAATTGAAGCTAAAACAGACAAATAATCCCTTAACCCCGTCGATGGTCGATGATTTACGTTTAGCAGCCTCAAAAATGACGGGAGCAGAGCGTCGTTCATTTCAAGCTGAAATGTGTCTCAAGTATTGTGGAGGAAGTGCCAGACAAACCGAAATCGTGTTTGGTTGGGGGAGAAAAAATGTTCAACTTGGATTACATGAAAAACGAACTGGGATAGTGTGTTTAGGATTACAATCAGTCAATAGTGGATGTAAAAAATGGGAGGAAAGATACCCAATAGTTGCCCAATCATTGAAAGAAATAGCCGAAGCTCACGCACAACAAAACCCCACATTTAATAACCCCATTGCCTATACAAGATTAACGGCGGCTGAAGCCATTAAACAATTAAGAAATCTAGGATATAATGGAGAGGAGGTTCCTGCTGCTTCGACAATGGCAGATATTTTAAATCGTTTGGGCTATCGATTAAGAAAAGTGGTAAAAGCTAAACCTAAAAAAAAATCTCGGAGACGGACGCTATCTTCGAGAATATAGAGAAAAAAGATAGAAAAAAAGACCCTTCTGTGAAACGTTTAAGTATGGATTGTAAAGCAACTGTGGAAATAGGAGAATATTCACGTGGCGGACAAACCAGAGGTTATAATCAAGCTCAAGATCATGATATGGGAACTAAAGAAAAATACGTTCCTTGTGGGATTGTAGATGAAGATACAGGGCAACTTTATGTAACTTTTGGAAGTTCTTATAAAACGAGTGATTTCATGGTAGATAACTTGGAGCAATGGTGGACAAGTCTGAGTATAACTGAAAAGCAGCAACTAGAGAACATCCAAATTAAAGTTGATAATGGAGCAGAAAATAGTGGAATAAGAAGGCAATTTTTGAAGAGAATGGTAGAGTTTGCCGACCAAACTAAGAAATCTATTCAATTACTATATTTTCCTCCTTATCACAGTAAATATAATCCCATAGAAAGATGTTGGGGAATTTTAGAGAGGCATTGGAAAGGAACACTTCTGAGAAATGCTCAAACGATGTTAGCTTGGGTAAAAACTATGACATGGAAAGGCTTAAATCCGATAGTTAAGTTAAGTAAAAAAGTTTATCAAAAAGGCATTTCTTTAACGAAAAAAGAGATGAAGGAAATTGAGAAACGTTTAGAACGTAATCCTCACTTACCTAAATGGGATATTTTGATTAGACCCAGTTAGTCTAAAAAGTTAATAAGAGTGTAAAATTAAGTGAATTTCCTTTTTAAAAATAGTCAAAGCTAATTTAAAAGTTAGCGTATTTCTTTCTTTTAGATAGGGAGGTTTTTGTTCGCGGAAAGTATCCGCGAACAACTTTTTATTTTTCCCTTTTCGCTTATTTGAGATGTTCTACAAACAGATTCTGAGAATGGGTGGGAAACTTTTTCTTGGAAATCACCTTAGTAACAACGCTGCCTAAACGAGAAAATTGCCTATTTTCATGTTCTATGGAAGCTTTAAACCAATTTTCACTATCAATGTAAATGATTAAACCACATTGATCAAAGCGAGTTTGATATTCAAATGAGACTTTAGCGGTAAAAGAAAAATTGACTTCGCTTTCTACTAAAAGGGCCGGAGCGTTATCATTTCTAAACCCATAATAACTCCGTTGCCAAAAATCCGTATTTGGTTCAGTTGTGATCGTTACTGAATCGTCGGTTATTGTCAACAGTTTTGGTTTATTTAACCATTTACCTTGGGAAAAGTCTAGTTTCATTTAATTAACTCCAAACTATTTCCAGAGTGATTATTGGGTTGCCTCTAAACCCGAATTTCTCACAAAATCTGCGATCGCCAAACACAGAAGCCTTACAGGAAGTGGGTTTGAACAGAGCGATCGCAGATTTCCCCAACCAACAGTCTGTTGTCAGATTTTAAGTTAAAATCAACCCGAATTAGACAAAGATGAAAAGATAAATCAATCACTCATTTTTCCAAAAAAATTATTAATAAAATCTCTAATAGTACTAGATTGTTAGAATAAAATATGCTATAATTTAATTATTAAAGCAATTTACCTTAAACTGATTTAATGGGTCCCAGTCATCCCCGAACCCATCGTCAAGTAATCAACTTTAGTAAACAGAAAGGAAAAGAAATAATCGCTAATTTTGATGGGGGACTAATCACTTCAGATGCGGGGATTGTCTGGATAGCTGAGTTGGATAAAAAACTGGGAATTACGGAGAAGTTTGGTAACTGTTTTCAAGATCATCGTCATCAATCTTATGTAGATCATTCCGTTCATGAGTTATTAGCACAAAGGCTTTATGGAATTATTTTAGGCTATGAAGATGTCAATGACCATGATAAATTACGTCACGATCCTGCCCTTAAGATCGCTTTAGAAAAGCTTAATGAACTTGAAGATAAAAAGGGATGGTTAGCTGGAAAAAGTACAATTAATAGATTGGAATATTGTCCTGAGACTATTCTCGACCAAAAAACGAGTCGTTATCATAAAATAGAACCCAACTTTGAAGCCATTGAAAAATCTTTTGTCGAATTTTTTTTAGAGTCTTATAAAAAACCTCCCTTAAGTATTATATTAGATATGGATGTCACGGATGACCAAGTACATGGTAATCAAGAAGGGGCATTTTTTAATAGTTATTATCACGGAGTATGTTATGCTCCTTTATATATTTTCTGTGGGCATCATTTATTAGTTGCTAAACTTCGTTCATCTAATGTAGATCCAGCCGATGGAGCCTTAGACGAATTACAAAGAATTATCGGACTAATTAGAGAAAAATGGTCAGAGACTCATATCCTAGTTAGGGGTGATAGTGCCTATGCCCGTGAAGAAATCTTCTATTTTTGTGAAAATCAGCCTTTAGTTGATTATGTTATAGCTATGGGAACAAATGGCGTTCTTAAGTTACGAGCGGATGATGTAATTGAAAAAGCCAAACATGAATATGAAAAAAAACTAGCTCCAATAACTGAATTAATGGATAGTTTATTTCAGAAAAAAGAAGATTTAGAAGAAGTTAAAAAATTAGTACCAATTTCTACTTGGTATCGCTCTATTCGTTATAAAACAGAAAAGTCATGGAGTTGTCAAAGAAGAGTAGTGACAAAAGTTTGTTATGGAAGTAATGGCTTAAAAATGCGCCAGGTGGTGACATCTTTGCCCGCTTCAAAAAGTCCACCCTCAAAACTTTATACAAAAAAATACTGTCCGAGAGGCGAGATGGAAAATCGGATTAAAGAACAACAATTAGACTTGTTAGCTGATAGAACTTCAACTCAAACATTTCAAAGTAATCAACTAAGATTATGGATACATTCCTGGGCTTATGTTCTCATAAATGCTTTTCGTCAACACTGTTTAAAAAAAATTTCATTGGCTAAAGCAACTGTGGGAAGAATACGTCTAAATCTTCTTAAGTTGGGAGCCAGAATAAAGATTAGTTGTAGAAGAATTATTATCGCTATAGCTGGTGCTTGTCCTTATCAAGATATTTTATCTATTGCTAACAAAAGAATTAAAACTATTCCTAATACTGGATAAGTAGAATAAGTTGTTTTTTAAAAAAGATATCTATCATAAGTTGTTGACTGACTGATACTTTCATTTAGTCTTATTTATCGTGGAGAAAATCAAAAGTTAATATAATTATTCCCTCTTAAACTCAATTTTTGGATAATCAAAGTCAATTTTTTGATTCATCTATATTCAAAATTTCTATTAGTCCTAAAAATTATCATTTTTTATCTCTGGATTGGGCTTTCAAATTAATTTGTGAGAAATCCGGGTAATGTATCAAATACAGACGCTTCCATTGATACTTTACGATCGTTTTCGGTGACAAATGATCGTAAAATATCACCCTAACCAAATAAAACGACTCCACAAGAAGAGAATAATAGCTGCACTTAGTCCGAAGGGTGTGGCTAAAAATTCCACAAAGTCTAAAATAACTAAAAAATACTTTAAAATTGTTAATGAGCTTTGCATGGGTTGACTCCCAAAAATTTAATAAAATAACATTGGATCGGCGTAATAAGTGTCTTTTCGTTTATATTCTTAGTTTCCCCATTGTTTTAGTCCTGGTTCCTTGCTTGTTACAAATTGTAACATAAAATTTTAAACTAAGCATTTCAGACGAAAAAAACCTTGTCCTAGTTCCCCCAACTCCATAGTACAAGCTAGGTTTAGACTATTCCGTATCAAGAGATAACATTTTAAAGATTATCAAATATTCGTTCAGAGCGTTCGGTGCTTTGGTTGTGGGATTTGCACTTGATTATGATCTAACTACTTCACAGATAGAGAGAATTAGTCAAAAGACCTCGGTTTTTTAATCAACTTCATGGCAAGTTTAAATTGCGGCCAAGAAGATTAAATAAGATTTTTCAACAATCTGATCTCATTTTCTTACCTAAATTAAGAAGATTCAGGATTTTAGTATTATACTAAAAACAATAAATCCAACCCTTAACATCAATTTATAAGGATAAGAAAAAATTATGTTTGCAAACATTCCTGAACGGCAAATGAATATCCTGCGTTGGATAGCAACGCTGATATTTTATAGTTTACTTTCTTTATGCAGGAAACTGGGAATACTACTTTTCAGGTAGTTGGAGTCATGAAGAGAATCAACTAGCCAAAATTTTAGCTCCTGGTTTATATCTCTTTGGTCAATCGGTTCCTATTCCTAAACTATTTGTTGTTCCTTTTGTTATTGGTTTTTGTGGTTGGGGCGGTTATCAATTAGGTAAACAAATAGAAAAATCTTACAAAGCATTTTTGCTTCATAATCATCAATTAGTTAATAGTGAGATTGTTCGTCATAGGATGTTTACTATATCAACCTGCTTGATTTTTAATATCATATTTTTCTTTGCAGGTAACAATTTTATGCGCTTTCTGCCTGATTTTCTTGATCCATTTATCCCCATTTCAATCCTACTTTGGGTTTGCTGAATAAAAGCAAAACCCTATTTATATATTCTTTTCATCTGTTGCAGATGATCAATAGGTATGTTAGCTTATCCTCTGGATTGGTATCCAGTAATGTCCCCTAACTCATTCGGCGTATCCTTTAGACGGCATAGGTTATGGGCTAAGTTTAGCTATATCAGTTTTCAAAAGCTTAACGCTGAAAACTGATAGGTGAATGCTTAGTTATATTCTAATTTCACCAACTTGTTCTAAAATTGTTAATGGCTTTAATTCTATTAATATCTTCATTTGTTCTTCATTTTTAACCAGTAATGCGCCAGCAAATCCTAATGAATTAACAGAAATTGATTCATATTTAGGTTGCGATCGCCTAACTATCATCATCCATTCTCTAGTCACCAAAAGATTATAAGGATCGGGTTTTCCTTCTGGGTTAATCGTAATTCTTAGGCTGTTTAATAAATGCTCATAATTCTCTAAAATTTGTTGTGCTAATCCTAAAACATCATTATTATCTTGAATTAACATTTTAGTTATACCATGAACAAAATTAAAACAAGAAACTTGACCTATATTATCTTGATATGTTGCTGTTTTGATTACATCATCAATAGGAGTTTTCGGTAATTCTGGAATTAGGGGAAAAGGAACTAATTGAAGATGTTTATGGCGTTGACTAGCTCCGGCAATTTTACCACTATTATAAAACCCTAAACCATCGACTTGTAGTAAACAGGCAGATAAGGCAACAAAATCATTTAAGTTTAGTAATGTCTCTTGCTCCTCAAACTCCCGAGTAATCATCAATAAGTGATTATCTACCACATTAAACTTATTCAATAAACAAACATGAGTATCCGAAATATCTGCTACAAATAAATCTTGTTCATAAGGTAAAAAAGGATTAAAATCTTTACTTATTTTTTTCTGTTGCTTTTTGGCATTGTCTTTACGATTTAGATTAGTTAAAATTCTCACAAAAAAATCAATCTCTTCATATTGAATCAATTCATATTCAGTTGGAATCGATTTTAAAGCACCATAATTTAGAGCGTGTTCTGTTTGTTGGGTTAGATTTTGCCATAAACTATTAGGCTTTAAGATAATATTTGCTGTATTGTTCATAATCAATAACTTAAAATTCCTCTTTCTTTAATAACCAGATTCCTGTTTCAGTCATTCCTGAATCATCTGGTTGTATTAACAAAAAATGAAGTCCTTGACTATCTTCTTTTTGTTGTTCATACTTCTGTGCAGACTGAGCCATTTCTGAATCTTCAAACGTTAATAAAACCCAACGATCCACTAACCCCGATTCTAAAATTAAACCTCCAGATTTTTCAACATCGGTAGGAATATAATTTAAAGAAACTGGTTGATTATCTGCTAACCAACGGGCTAAATACATAGATTGTCTACCCCCATAAATGACCAAACCAGGAATCTTTATATCAGAAGCAATGCCTAAATCAATGGGGTTTAATTCTTCGGGTAAATCTTTAATAGGAATGGGGCGATCTCTAAAATAATCCAGAAAATCTCCTGCTTTAAAGGTCGCCAAACGCCACTTATCACCCCATAAATTTTCGGGTACAGCTTGGGGTGGAGATTGCTCTAATTTTACAGAACTAGGAAACTTATCTTTTAAAATTTGTTTCAGTTGAGAGGTTCTTCTAGTTGCTTCAATGTAAATCCCTAACGCTTTTCCTAGCAGTTGAAATAAACTCAAACATTGAGGACGAAATACTTTAACAACATCAGGAGAATATTGCTTAACCAAAGATTCTAATTCGGCAATTAACCAATTAGAATTTGCTTCGGACTGTTGACAACTTGCTTCGTGAATGATAGAACTATTTTGATCACAAATAATGAGATTCCATGTCGTGTTATTTTCATTTGTTTGTGATAAATGTTTATAGAAATCTGCTTGCCAAATAATCATGATTTGGATACAGTAAATTAATTTGATTCATAACCAATAATAACATAAACACTTTTTTAAGACTATTTTCCCCAAATTTAATATAAACCTGGACTTGTAAGAGGTTGATACCTATTGCCTAATTTGTAACAAGATGTAACTATTTCTGGGTTAAGTCTCTCATCCGCTTAACTAGGGTCAAACACTACGATACTCTAGAATAAGTCCCCTCATCGTTACATTAATTATTAACTTACCTTCTATGGTTGTTTCTAGTCGCGCTATTCGTATCGGTTCCCGAAAAAGTCAGTTAGCTTTAGTGCAAACTTACTGGATACAAGAACAACTACAAAAACACTATCCAGATCGCCAGTTTGACGTAGAAACCATGAGTACCCAAGGAGACAAAATTTTAGATGTTGCCTTGGCTAAAATTGGTGATAAGGGGTTATTTACCAAAGAGTTAGAAACGGCCATGTTGCAAAATCAGGTAGATTTTGCAGTACACTCTCTCAAAGATTTACCAACCAACTTACCAGAAGGGTTAATGTTAGGCTGTGTCACCGAAAGGGTAAACCCGGCCGATGCACTGGTAGTCCACGAAAAACACCGAGATAAACAACTAGATACCCTACCAGAAGGATCGGTTATTGGAACATCTTCCCTACGTCGTTTAGCCCAACTACGTCACCATTATCCCCATTTAACCTTCAAAGATGTTCGTGGCAATGTCAACACTCGTTTAGGTAAACTAGATTCAGGGGAATACGATGCTATTATCCTCGCTGTGGCCGGTTTACAACGTTTGGATATGAGCGATCGCATCCATCAAGTTATCCCTGATGATATTTCCCTCCATGCTGTGGGACAAGGGGCCTTAGGCATCGAGTGTCGCACAGGTGATCCCGAAATTCTAGAACTTCTTAAAGTCTTAGAAGATACCGAAACCCGCGATCGCTGTTATGCAGAACGGGCGTTCTTACGACAATTAGAAGGGGGTTGTCAAGTTCCCATTGGGGTTAACACCAAGATTGAAAATAATGTCTTAACTTTGATAGGAATGGTGGCCAGTCTTGACGGCAAAACCTTGATTAAAGATACTATTGAGGGGGAACCTTCTCAAGCAGAAAGCTTAGGTCAAACATTAGCCACCCGTTTGCGTGATGCTGGTGCAACAGAAATCTTAGCAGAGATATTTGCCCAAATTCAGCGTTCTTGACTTTTTCCGTTGACCCTAGAAATTCAGTCACGATCAGCAAAAAAATGATAGGGTGACAAAGGGATCATTAATCAAGTCAGAAGTCCATGGGGGCTTAATATCATTAAGCCCATATAGTACCAACACACAATATTTTTAACGAATATGTCAGAAAACAAAAAATCAGGATTTGGCATCCCCGGATTAGGTAAAATCAAAGAACTTCAAGATGCTTTCCAAAAAGCTCAACAAGTTCAAGCCGGCGCTCAACAACTCCAAGAAGAATTGGAGCGGATGGATATTGAAGGTTATAGCGATGAACAAACAAAACTAGTTACAGTTGTTATGAGTGGTAACCAAGAACCTCGTCAAGTCACCATTAAACCAGAAGCCCTACAACAAGATGCAGATGCTTTATCTGCCTTAGTTACCGCAGCTATGAAAGACGCTTACGGAAAATCTACTGAAACCATGCGCGGAAAAATGGAAGAACTAACCAGTGGTTTAAATCTCCCTGGAATGTAGTATCTATGTTTGTAGTCAGGAAAGCTATCGCTTCATCTTGACTACCCACTTCTTCAGTAGAGCAAAAATACTTAAATCCTATTTTTAGATACGTTATTCCTTCTATTCTGCATTCTTAATATACCATACACCACTCAAACGGCGCAAACTCGTTCTTAATTTTGTCATCATTTCTTGATAAAAGGGGTAAAATTAGGCAATAGGGTAAATATAAGTAACTTAAAAGTAATTATGATAGATGATGATCAAATTTTATGTAAGAATCAGACTGTAGGGTGGGCAATGCCCACCTTACCTAAAATGTCGGATGAATGCCCCCGCTACATTTTTCCACAAAATACTAATTAAAATTAGCGGGGGATGAAATCCGACCAATAAATTAATGGCAAAGCAACGATTTAATTCTACGATCTTCTGGTAAACTATGCTATACTTAATCTATCTGAGGTCGAGGATTAATCAATGCTAGTTGTAGAAGCTAAACTTAAAAACGGAACACTAGAGCAGTAACAGAAACTAGATGAAGCCATTAGGGTATCTCAGTTTGCGCGTAATACCTGCGTTCGTTATTGGATGGATAATAAAGGGATAACCCGTAATTATCTCCAAAAACTTTGCTCTACATTAGCTAAAAATCAAGACACACCTTGGGTAACTTTATTAAACTCTCAAGCCCGTCAATCTGCTGCTGATAGAGCTTGGCAATCAATTAATAGATTTTATCAAAATTGTCGTGCCAAGATATCAGGCAAGAAAGGGTTTCCTAAGTTTAAAAAATATAGTCGTTCTGTTGAGTATAAACTAACAGGATACAAGCTATCTGATAACAGACGTAAAATTAAATTCACTGATGGTTTTAAAGCCGGAGAATTTGATTTATGGTGTAGTCAAAGAACCATTATTTATTATTCAGAACAACAGATTAGACGGGTAAGAGTTGTGAGACGTGCTGACGGTTATTATTGCCAGTTTCTTATTGATGTAGAACGTCAAGAAAACCATAAACCAACGGGACAAGTAACAGGGATTGATCTGGGCTTAAAAGAGTTTTATACTGATTCTCAGGGAAATACTGTTGACAATCCACGCTATTTAAGGAAATCAGAAAAGCGTCTTAAAAAAGCACAAAGACGATTATCAAAACGTTTCCGTAAAGGGCCCAAACAGTCTAACAACTACCACAAGCAACGGGTTAAAGTTGCCAAGCTTCATCTTAAAGTATCAAGACAACGTAAAGACAAAGCAATTAAAGATGCTTTGGCGTTAGTCCAATCTAATGATCTGGTGGTCTATGAGGCTTTAAAGATTAGAAACTTAGTAAAGAACCATAAGCTTGCCAAATCTATTTCTGATGCTTCTTGGTATCAATTCACTGAATGGTTGAATTATTTTGCGAAGATTTATCGCATCGTTTGTGTTGCTGTACCTCCCCATTTCACCACTCAAGATTGTTCAGTTTGTAGCACAAGAGTTCAAAAATCATTAAGTACCAGAACTCATCAATGTCCTAACTGTAAAACAGTCTTAGATAGGGATCATAACGCAGCAATTAATATACTTAAAAAGCGATTCAGCGCGGTCTTGGGGGTTTCCCCCATGAGCGACTGAATCAAGAAGGGTTTGAAATATTTGGGAGAACATCTCAACGGTACTGTAGGGCATACAGAAACCGACCCAAACGCCTTGGGAGAGTCCGACCTCTGGATTGTTAATGGCAACATTGATGATTTAAGTTGTCTCGTTGAGCAAGGAATTTCTAATAGTGATGTGGAAAGAATCCCCCGTTACAACGCAGTTTAACGGGGGAGTATGTCAACATTTCTTGCGAAGCAAGTTTTAATTTTCTTTGATGTTATTTAACCATTCACGGAGTTGTTCAGCCGCAACTTCTCGGCCACCTAAACCGAAGGCTAAAGCAATAGCTGCAGCAATACCACCCACCAATAAACCAAAAGCTAGATTAACGATATTGGGGGCAATACCCATCTGTTGTAAAGCCATAGCGATGACAAAGACGAGAATAGAAATACGCGCCGTATGACCTAAAAACCGAGCCTGACGAGTGCCTGAATTGGTAATCAAATTAAAGCAAGGTGATTTCCAAGAAAAAGTTTCCCACCCATTCTCAGAATCTGTTTGTAGAACATCTCAAATAAGCGAAAAGGGAAAAATAAAAAGTTGTTCGCGGATACTTTCCGCGAACAAAAACCTCCCTATCTAAAAGAAAGAAATACGCTAACTTTTAAATTAGCTTTGACTATTTTTAAAAAGGAAATTCACTTAATTTTACACTCTTATTAACTTTTTAGACTAACTGGGTCTAATCAAAATATCCCATTTAGGTAAGTGAGGATTACGTTCTAAACGTTTCTCAATTTCCTTCATCTCTTTTTTCGTTAAAGAAATGCCTTTTTGATAAACTTTTTTACTTAACTTAACTATCGGATTTAAGCCTTTCCATGTCATAGTTTTTACCGAAGCTAACATCGTTTGAGCATTTCTCAGAAGTGTTCCGTTCCAATGCCTCTCTAAAATTCCCCAACATCTTTCTATGGGATTATATTTACTGTGATAAGGAGGAAAATATAGTAATTGAATAGATTTCTTAGTTTGGTCGGCAAACTCTACCATTCTCTTCAAAAATTGCCTTCTTATTCCACTATTTTCTGCTCCATTATCAACTTTAATTTGGATGTTCTCTAGTTGCTGCTTTTCAGTTATACTCAGACTTGTCCACCATTGCTCCAAGTTATCTACCATGAAATCACTCGTTTTATAAGAACTTCCAAAAGTTACATAAAGTTGCCCTGTCTCTTCATCTACAATCCCACAAGGAACGTATTTTTCTTTAGTTCCCATATCATGATCTTGAGCTTGATTATAACCTCTGGTTTGTCCGCCACGTGAATATTCTCCTATTTCCACAGTTGCTTTACAATCCATACTTAAACGTTTCACAGAAGGGTCTTTTTTTCTATCTTTTTTCTCTATATTCTCGAAGATAGCGTCCGTCTCCGAGATTTTTTTTTAGGTTTAGCTTTTACCACTTTTCTTAATCGATAGCCCAAACGATTTAAAATATCTGCCATTGTCGAAGCAGCAGGAACCTCCTCTCCATTATAGCCTAGATTTCTTAATTGTTTAATGGCTTCAGCCGCCGTTAATCTTGTATAGGCAATGGGGTTATTAAATGTGGGGTTTTGTTGTGCGTGAGCTTCGGCTATTTCTTTCAATGATTGGGCAACTATTGGGTATCTTTCCTCCCATTTTTTACATCCACTATTGACTGATTGTAATCCTAAACACACTATCCCAGTTCGTTTTTCATGTAATCCAAGTTGAACATTTTTTCTCCCCCAACCAAACACGATTTCGGTTTGTCTGGCACTTCCTCCACAATACTTGAGACACATTTCAGCTTGAAATGAACGACGCTCTGCTCCCGTCATTTTTGAGGCTGCTAAACGTAAATCATCGACCATCGACGGGGTTAAGGGATTATTTGTCTGTTTTAGCTTCAATTTACTCTCTCTAATCTTTTTACCTCTTCATTTTAATCTATTTCTTCTGTTTTTTCAGACAAGCCAATTATGAAATTTTAAAGTTGTGTACCAAGATCCGCTAACTCTCTGTTCCTTTTATTTCTTGAAAGTCTTTAGTCCAAGCGATTACCCCCTATGGGAAAAGCTTTCTCGGAAATCACCCAAAGATTGGCTAAATAGAGTCCTAAAGCCAACACAGCCAAGCCAACCAACACTTGACCAGCGATCGCTAATAAAGTGCCTACCACAGCCCTTAAAGCTTCGATTTCGAGAATATCTACTGCTGTTAAAGAGGCAATCAACATCACTGCCACTAAAACAACAATCCCGGCAATTTGTGAAGGGGTTTTTGTTTCGGTGGTAGTTTCTGGGGTTTCTTCGCTGGTGGTTTCTGGGGTTTTAGGGGTTTGGGCGATACCCAACCATTGAAAAATGTTGTCAAAACCCACACTACTTAGGGTTTGCTGAAAAAGTTTCTCCAAAATTTATGCCACTTTTGACCAAGAATTTTCTGACAAATCAATAAGTTTTAGTACATAAAAATTGTTTAAAGTATAATCAAAATTAATGAAAGGCGGTTTGATGAGTTCCCCTGTTCTATTATTAGTAAATAAGGACAAAAAAAGCGACAAAAACTGCCTCAGAAGTTTAGAAAGATTGACAAATAAAAATGTAATAGCAATAGATGTAATGGAGGTTTCAGGGAGTTTTGTCATCACGAGATTTAGGCTAAATCTTCGTTTAGCTTGTCCAAACTTTCCCTCAATAGCATTACGGAAGCATTCATCGGAGTGGGCTTGTTTCTTTTCTTCTTCACTGACATTTTTCGGAGGTCTTCCTAACTTCGGACCACTGATTCTTATACCTCTTTCCTTACACCAATTTCTGTTTTCCCTAGTTCGATAAATTTTATCTACATGGACGGATTCGGGATAATAGCCAAACGTTTCTTTATACTTTTCTACTTGTTCTTTTAAATGACAAGATTCATTGAAGTTTTCCCAACTTATTTTGTCTAGAAACACATAGTTATCTACACAGCTTACTGAGAGTTTAGCTCCAAACTCTATTGGTTTTCCTGCTTTTCCCCTCACTATTGGACGAATATGCCGTTGAGTTAAACTTACAATTCTTTGAGGAACACTCTGGGTCTTATTCTCCCACATTGACTGTTGTTGTTCATAAACTTTTTTGATAGTCTCTAGACAATTTTTCTGTCTTTTACTCAGATTTTCCAGGGAAGCCCCAGCTTGAATTAAGTCTTCTATATTTCCTAAATTTTTCTTAAGGTATTTTAACTGTTTCCCGATAGCTTTTCTTCTTTCTTGATAAGATACTTTTCGTTTTTTAGCTACTTTTAAGTATTCCTTTCTAGCAATTTTTCTAGAAGTTCTCGGCTTTTTTCTCAATTTTACTCTTAATGGTTTATAAAGATTATCTATTATTCTTTCTGTCTCAATTCTGGCTTGATTTAATATGCCTAAATCCGTTGGGTATTTGATGTCTGCTGGCGCACAAGTCGCATCTAAAATTAGTTTACCTTTATTTTTTATTTTTTCTCCTTTTTCTTGGAGACAATCCTTTTTTTTTACTTCTTTATCACTCTTGTCTATTTCTCTTTTTACTATTTTTTTATTGATTTTGTTTATCAATTCTCCATCAATTCTTTTCCTAAAATGAACTAGCATTGAAGATTCCAGTGGTGGCTCTTGTTGATAACAATTTAAACCTATAAAGTATTGTAGATAGGGATTTTCTCTAATCTGTTCTATAGTTTCTCTATCACTTGTTCCTAATTTTTCCTTAATAATTAATGTCCCTAATGCCATTCTAAATAGTTTGGCTGGCGCACCTTTTTCTGCTGAAAAAAGTTTAGCATATTCTTCCTCAAAATCATCCCAAGGTATCAACTCTGCCATGATTACCCAACGATTATTGGGGGACAATTTGCCCTCGAAAGGTAATTCAAATTTTTCTGGGGGCGGTAAAGGTTGCTCCTCTTTTCGATACATTTGTTCTTGACCAACAACTGGGAGGTGTTTCTACCAATTATAGCGGTTTGTAGCCGACAAAGCTGATCTTTTTTGCGATCGCGAATATGGGTGTAACCTTTTAAAGAATAGGGTTTTGCTTTTATTCAGCAAACCCTACTTAAGACATTGCTGATCATGTCAGAGAGATATTGTCCTCCAGCATAGGCTAGTCCTAAAACCAGTGTCGCTGCCAATAATTTCGGCAACAGAGTTAACACTTGATTGAGCATTTCCGTCGCTGGTTGGGAAATAGCTTGGATTTGCAGTGCATCTAAAGCAGTAATAGCAACCGGAATTAAGATTAAAACCTTAACAACGTTGCCAACAATATTGGATAAAGAGTTACCAGTGGCTTCAGTGGATAAGCCAAATTTTGCCCCAACTTGATTAATGGGAGTTGTAGCCAATAAACTGCTAACCACTCCTTGAACAATTTTTGCTACAACCCAACCCACAGCAGCGATAATAGACGCTCCCAGGACATTAGGAATAATAGCTAAAATTTGGTCTAACAGTCCCTGTACTGGGACTAAAGTACCTTCAAGCTGAAGGGTACTGAGGATGGAGGGTAAAAAGAGCAGAAAAATGAACCAGTAAATAGCATTACCGATAGTTTGGGACACGGATATTTGTTCATTGCCTTCCCCTAACTTTTCTTCGAGATTAAAACTCCCTAAAACCCGAGTGATGATCGTCTTGGCTAGGGTAGCCAATAACCAAGCGATGGCTGAGAGTATGCCGGCCCCTAATAGTTTAGGTAAGAAACTGGTAAGTTCTCCCAACAGAGAATTGAGGGGTTGGTAAACCGCCTCAAGTTGTAGGGTGTTTAAGAAAGCAACGACAGCAAAGAGAATGATCAGCCAATAGGCGAAGTCTGATAGTCATTTTTCTATGGGGATCGAACTATCAGATGAATCATTCCCAGAAATCCAACCAGCAATTTGATTATCGATTTCCGTATTATGGAGAATTTTTTTGACAACGCCCCTAACAATAGAGGCAGTAATCCAACCAACCAACAGGATTAGTAGACCTTGTATCAAAGTCCAACTATCAGAGAAGAGTTGATTTAATAAAGCTGGATCAACAATTGGAGTTTCTTGTGCAAGAAACCAGCAGGTGAACATAGTCATGATTTAACCTTGGGATAATCAAGGGGTATATTTTCGGTTTTAATATAACGAAATACCCACTTAATATCCAAAATCCCTTATGTTAATTCCAACTACCCTTAACAATTGGTCATAATTCCCTGCTATTTCACTAAGAGGGACTTGCCGTCAAACTAGGAAGGTTTTGATGGGTCAAACACTGCCAATAACAACTAAATAAGTTGGGGTGGGAGTAGGTTAAAGAAGCGATCGCAGGGGCAGCAGGAAAGGGCCATAAGCGATCAAAAACAATATTTTGACCTTTGAGGCGAAATTGTAACAAATATAAAGATGGTGGGGCATCTAGGGACTCTAATAACCCTTGTGCCAACTCATGTAAAGGACGAAGTAAGGACTTCTTCAAAGAAACAGGCTGCTCGTAAGAATTAGGAAATGCCCCTTCCCCAATGATTTCCCCATAAATTAATTCTCTGGGAGTCACAGCGACGGGTAGCCACAAATCACCTAACCAAGCATCCCTAATACTGGTTTTGTAGCCCAACATTTTATCTACCCATTGTCTTCTTGCCTTAACATCTTTGCAGTCTTGGTAAATTTTTTGTCCTGGAAAAGATAACCAGTTAGGGACTTCAATAGTCAGGGGACAATAGATAATATCTGGATCTGGTTTGGAAGGCTGAGCATTTTTCGACCATAACGAGTCTGTGGCCATCACTTCAACCTGAGTTGAGGAAGAATCAGCCTTAATGGCTGCTTCGAGTGCCATAACCATTTTTTCGGTTGCAGGAGAAGCAGGATACATGGTACCTTGGGCTTTTACCTGGGCATTGACGATAATTAAAGCTTTACGCATATCGGTTGGATGGTTGAGCGAATCTTGTCTTTTCTAGTCAGTAGAGTCAATTTAAAGAGACTCCTATTAGAGAGATTACCCATGTTTATCCCTAACGATAAACAGGTAATGTGAAATGGAAATAGCTACCTTGTCCTGGTACACTATCGACCCAAATTTGGCCATAGTGGACACGAATAATTTTACGACATAAAGATAACCCTAATCCATATCCTTCTTTTGCTTGATCCCTTTGTAAACGGAAGTGACCTTCAAAAATCCGTTCTTGTTTTTCTTCGGGAATACCTGGGCCTGTGTCACAGACACTAACTTGTATTTTTTGACTGGTGCGGTGGAGAATAGATAAGCTAATTTCTCCTCCCCCTGGTGTATATTTAATCGCATTATCGATCAAGTTGACAATCACCTGACGGATTAATTCTTCATCTCCATAGACTGAGGGTACATCTTGAGGAATGTCCTCAATCAATGTTAAGGACTTTTCTCTTAATACTTCTTTATATTGTGCCACAATTTCTTTAGAGAGTGCGGGTAAGAACACTTCTGTCCGTTCCACGCGCAACTGAGCATTCATGCTTTTAGAAGCCTGTAAAATGTCTGTAATCAGACGATTCATCACCCGAAATTGATTACGGGTTTGATGAAATAGTTGGGTTGTTAGTTTTTGCCGTTTCTCGCTGTTTTCTTGAGCTTGAGCTAGTTCTAAGGTTTCTACTGCAATGGAAGCGGCCGTTAGGGGACTGCGTAAGTCATGGGCTAACATAGCTAAGACTTGATCTTTGAACTTGAGTTGTTCTTGTAAATTCTCTTTATCCTTCTTCAGACGAAATATCTCATCAGAAAGCCGCATCAGTTCCCCTGAATATCCGACATTAGTGGATTGTTCCGGTGATTTCTCTTGATGATTATCTTCTTTCAAAGCTGAGAGCCATTGTGGCCACCATCTTTTCAGTTGATTGACTAGATTACTACCCGCCAGGGTTTGTCTGGGGGTGGGTACTACTTTAACCAGGGCCGGGGTGGCAACTAAGCGAAAATGCTCTACTAAGTGGGGTTGTTCGTGAATCTCAATGATTTCTAGCTGGTAAGTATGATCTTGGCTGACTGTTTTGAGATAATCCCGAATGGGCTGAATGTACTCATGGGAACTGGGACGCTCATCGACAAACAACAATAGCTGAATAGATGCAGCATGATCGCTTTCAGAGTTTGTTTGATGGTTGGAGGGTTCTAGCACTGCGACTTGATACTATATACTGACAGAGAAACAAGGTTCTTTTAGTAAGAGATTTTTTCTATCTATTCTAGTCTAGATCCTTAAGATAGTATAAAATCAACTACACTTAATCTTAAAGCTTAATGGTACAAACTTCACTGTGATGGTTGAAAACGATTATGGCTCTTGGCTATGTAGCTCTTGTCCTTCATGCTCATTTACCCTTTGTACGGCATCCCGAACGGGATTATATCCTAGAGGAAGAGTGGCTTTATGAAGCTATTACAGAAACCTATATTCCCCTACTGCGGGTTTTTGAGGGACTAAAAAGGGATGGGATCGATTTTAAAATGACCATGAGTCTGACACCCCCTCTGGTGTCCATGTTACAAGATCCTTTATTACAGGAACGCTATAACGATCATCTTACTAAGTTACAAGAACTCGTTATTAAGGAAATTGAGAATAATCAACACAACGGCCATATTCGCTATTTAGCTGAGTTTTATCACCAAGAATTTGCTCAAATCCGTGAAACTTGGGAACAGTATAACGGAAATTTGCTCATTGGCTTTAAACAATTCTTAGAAAGCAACAACCTGGAAATTATGACATCTGGGGCGACTCACGGTTATCTACCGTTGATGAAAATGTACCCTCAAGCGGTTTGGGCGCAAATTAAAGTGGCCTGCGACCATTACCATGAAGCCTTTGGCCGCCCCCCAAAAGGTATTTGGTTGCCTGAATGTGCCTATTATGAAGGGCTGGAAAAGATGCTGGCTAAGGCCGGGTTACGCTACTTTATCATCGATGGCCACGGTATTCTCTACGCCAACCCTCGCCCCCGTCACGGGACTTATGCCCCCGTATTTACAGAAACAGGGGTGGCTGCCTTTGGTCGAGATCACGAGTCTTCTAGTCAAGTTTGGTCTTCTAAAATGGGCTATCCGGGTGATCCCGAATATCGAGAATTTTACAAAGATTTGGGTTGGGAAGCGGATTACGATTATATTGAACCCTATATTATGCCTAATGGTCAAAGGAAAAATACAGGGATTAAATACCATAAAATCACCAATACTCAGGGCAATATGGGAGAAAAATCTCTCTATGACCCCTATTGGGCCCGAGAAAAGGCTGCTGAACACGCAGGGAATTTTATGTACAATCGCGAGCAACAAATTGCTCATTTGGCTAAGATGATGCAGCGTCATCCTCTTGTGGTTTCTCCCTATGACGCGGAATTATTTGGTCATTGGTGGTACGAGGGTCCCTGGTTTCTTGATTATTTATTTCGTAAGACTTGGTATGACCAAAATACTTTTGATCTAGTTCACTTGGCTGACTATCTCCGTCATAACCCAACCCAGCAGTTATGCCGTCTCTCTCAGTCGAGTTGGGGCTATAAGGGGTTTCATGAGTTTTGGCTCAATGACTCTAATACTTGGATTTATCCCCATCTCCACGAAGCCACAGAACGGATGATAGAATTAGGCAACATCGAACCGGCCGATGAGTTGGAAGAAAGGGCTTTAAACCAAGCGGCACGGGAGTTATTATTGGCTCAATCATCTGACTGGGCGTTTATTATGCGCACAGGGACGATGGTTAGTTATGCCATTGAGCGCACTAAAACCCATCTCCTCAGATTTAATCAGATTTATGATGATTTTCAACTGGGAACTATCAACGCTAGTTTATTAGAAAGCATCGAAGCTATTGATAATATTTTCCCCAGTATCGATTATCGTGTTTATCGCTTTCCAAAAAACAAAAAATAGAGACAAATTAATAATTTGTCTCTATTATAAATCATAAATAATTAATCATTAAAATAATCAATTATTGCCTGAGCAAATTCTGAACATTTCAGTGGAGGATCAACTTTAGGTTCCATCAAACGAGCGAGATCATAGGTTACCTGACGATTTGCGATCGCATTCCCAATACCTTTTTTAATGAGGTCTGCGGCTTCTTGCCAGCCCATATATTCTAACATCATCACCCCAGAAAGAATAACAGATCCAGGATTAATTCTATCCAGTCCTGCGTGTTTAGGTGCGGTGCCATGAGTTGCCTCAAAAATAGCGCAAGTATCGCCAATATTTGCCCCAGGGCCCATACCTAAACCCCCCACAACAGCGGCCGCAGCGTCGGATAAATAATCCCCATTTAAGTTCATGGTTGCCAGGATCGAATATTCATCGGGACGGGTTTGAATTTGTTGGAAAATACTATCCGCAATGCGATCATTTACCATGATCTTTTCTTTCCATTTACCATCCCCATGACTGTCCCAAATAGCGTCAATAACTCCTTTAACCTCGTCACAAATTTCTTGTTTCTTTTCAGGGGTCAAACTATCATAACCGGGTTCAACTTTTCTGGCATTATCTTCGATAGAAATATCAGCCTTACCTTCTTTGTTACTCAAAATCCACGATTCTCTTTCGGTAACACAAACATCTCTAAATTCTGAGGTTGCTAACTCATATCCCCAATCTCTAAAGGCTCCTTCAGTGTATTTCATAATGTTACCTTTATGCACTAAAGTAACCATTTGTTTAGCTTTTGGCAAACGTAAGGCGTGTTCAATTGCCCGACGAACCAACCGTTGAGAACCAGTTTTACTAATGGGTTTAACCCCAATTCCTGAGTCTATACGAATCTGTTTTTTCCCATGTTCTGCCGTTGCAGGTATCAGTTCATTGTTCAAATAGTTGATTAACTTTTGAGCAATTTCTGTGCCTTCTGTCCACTCAATTCCTAAGTAGATATCCTCGGTATTTTCCCGATAGACGATCACATTTAATTTTTCAGGAGACTTATGGGGGGAAGGAGTCCCAGGATAATAGCGACAGGGACGCACACAAGCGTATAATTCAAAAATTTGTCGTAAAGCGACGTTAAGAGACCTAATACCCCCACCGACTGGGGTTGTCAGGGGTCCTTTGATGGCGATACCATACTCTTTGATAGCGGTTAAGGTATCTTCGGGCAAATATTGATAAGTTCCATACTGATCACAAGCTTCATCCCCTGCATACACCTTAAACCAGTTAATTTTTTTGCTGTCTCCGTAGGCAGTTTTTACCGCAGCGTCGATCACTTTCTCCGTAGCAGGCCAAATATCGATTCCTGTTCCGTCCCCACGAATGAAGGGAATAATGGGATCATTAGGAACAATGGGGTTACCGTCTTCAAAGGTAATTTTAGAACCTGTGGTGGGTGCTGTCAGTTTTTCGTACATACAATGATCATTAATCAAGGGTTGCTCTTTTATTAAACTCCCAAAATAGGTTAAACTCCTCATCTTTTACTAAAATCTTAAGTATGTCGATGAGGATTTCGTTTTCATCTATTATTATTACGTAAAGTATGTATGCCCCTTAAGAGAATATCCCATAGTAAACATATAATAAATGTTACAGCCACAGGTAAAACCATATACATTAGCAAGGTAGAAATAACTTCCTATTCAAAGCTAATTACAGATCATTATTCCCTATCTTATATCTATCTCAACTAAGCAAAAACAAAGTCAGCTGGACTCAAACTATTAACACCTAGCAGTGTAGCTAACTCATCGTTGCCAAGAGAAATTAAAGTATCGGCATTTACTTGGGTAATACTCAAATCACTAAAACCGATACCCAAACCGGCGATACCTAAAACATCTTCTCCACTGGTAAAGTCCGTGACAACGTTGGCAGAGTTAGGAATTTGACCAACAGCAATCGAGAATTGATCGTCTCCTGCTCCTCCAGTAATAGTGCTATTACCGCCTAGCATGAAGAATCGATCGTCTCCTGAACCACCGAACCCACGGTCATTACTGCCCAAGATAAATGTATCATCCCCTGACTGTCCATAGATACGGTTGCCACCACCACCAGCAGAACTATCAATGAGATCATCTCCTGCTCCAGCGAAGACGAGTTCGTTACTGCCGACTTCGATAGTGTCTCTGTCACGAGTACCAAATTGCGGTCTGGTAGGTGCTGAATTATCATCATCATTAATAGTTCCAACCCCCTTGATCATCCCCTAAAGTAATACCGCTTCCATTGGCTTGTAAATTAGTTAAGTTTACGAAGAAAGTTTCATCATTTTCTCTGAGATTGTCTCCATTAACTTCAACTTGGACTTTGGATAAAAAACAATTATCAGCGTAAATTTTACGCTAAACATATCTCCAGAGCTAAAATAGAGAATTAAGGTGATTTTAAAAACTCTCTTTCCATCTTTTTAGGGGATTTTAAATATTAAATAGCTTCATTCAGTTTCGGTTCCAATATAGATATCTAAGTAGCTTTCAGTTAGAGATTGAATGACTCGTTCTAATTCATCAATGAGATTTCTTCTAGTGAGTTTTTCTACAGCATCAATATGAGCAGAAATTCCGGCTCGTCCTAAATATTATATTTGGTTTTTTTCTCATTATTAGTGGCCATAGGAAAAATTGATTCAGCAGCCTGTAGTTTATAATACCAGTAGATTGTTCCCTTTCCATTAACCTGATAACGAATAATATGACAATTAGCTGGTGCTACTTCCCCTTCCCGTTCAATTTTCTTTATTTTCTGTTTAAGAGAGCGAATTAGACTCTTAATTTGTTTGGCTCTCAGGTGGACATCTTGACTGTTCTTAAGTTCGGAATGTGATGACATTAGCCTTAACTGTAACAAACAACCTCTTTTGATGTTAGCGTAATATATTCCGCTAATTTATAAGGTAATAAATTTTAAAAATGACCAAAAATGAACGGCTACGTCTGTCGAGGAATTCCTGGTGTGGAGGTCTAACCTCTTCCAAGGACTAAAAGCTAGAAAAGAAACTATTATAGAATTACTCGATGCCCTCTCCAGTAACCAACAAGCTCACTCAGTCGTTGAATTGTCTCTCAATCCTTTATTTAGAAGAGATTATAACAGTTTATATAGAGGAATTCAAGAGTTTTTACCCACCTCAAACCTGACCCTAATTATGAACAGAGAATTGAGACTTTTATTTTCAGCGGTATCGAGAACAATTCCTCCCACTTCAAAACATTATAACTTATTTGGTATTGACACAACTCCCTGTCCACGACGGTTTGCCGAAACGTTAGCGGATACAAACTTTTATTCATTACCCCAATCCAATTAAGGGAAATAAACCCATTAATATTGGACATTGTTATTCCGTTGTCCTGCGCTTTACCTGACCAAATAGACACAGAAAAAGTCCCTTGGGCTGTCCCCTTATCAGGAGAGCGAGTCCCCTCTAAACATAAAGGAGTAAATCAAGGCAATCAACAACTAAAAAAATCTGGCAAAGTTCTTTATTTTCTGATAAATTATCTGTCTTAGTGGCTGATAGTGACTACAGCCAAAAGGATTTTATCGGGGAACAAGTTAAGCATGAAGACGTAGTTACTATTACAAGAGTTAGAAGTGACCGAGTTTTTTATCGTCAATTTATTCGGGACCCAAATCAAGCCAAAACTTCGGGACATCCCCGTTGGTATGGGGATAAATTTGACCTTAAAGATGACCAAACTTGGACTGAACCTGATGAAGTTCATCATGTTCCCTTTACAACGAAAAAAGGTCGTCAATTAACAGTGACTATTTCGGGATGGAAATAGATGTTAATGAGAGGAACTAAAAACTATAAAATGAACAATCACCCCTTTACTTTACTCCAGATTGTTGTCAGAGATCAAGAAAGAAATAGTATTTGGAAACCTATGTGGCTTATTGTTATTGGTTCTCGGCGCGATGAGTTAAGTTTAGTTGATTGTTATCAGTGTTATCGACAACGTTATGACATGGAACATCTTTTTCGATTTGGTAAACAAAGATTATTGATGACATCTTATTTAACTCCGATGTACATCATGAAGAAAATTGGTTTAAACTAACACTTCTTTCTTATGTAAATTTGTGGGCTGCCAGAAAATTAGCTGTGGTTTTACCCCGTGATTGGGAACAGTATTTGAAGACTAATAAACCATCAAAATCACCCCTAGTCTAGTTCAAAGAGACTTTTCAAGAATAATTACGACCTTGGGGACTTTCGCCAAATTTCCCAAACGTCGAGGTTTTTCTTCCGGACGTATTAAAGGTTACAAAAAAGCCCCACGAACTCGTCATGATGTTATCAAGAAGGGAGCAAAAAATCAACTGAAAACTTAAAAGCTCCTTAGTTTTCCTCAGAATCTATAGATTAGCCCTATTTGTCAGCCAATTTTATTGACTGATACAGAGCCGATATTTTGGGATTTTAGTTTAGCGTAAAATATACGCTAACAAAATTTTTTGTCCAAAGTCCAATTCAACGGTAATTT
>Ga0064013_1021_pt1 | contig 136762 bp, 102 predicted proteins | sample CrowatWCoCulture_FD_61583 | JGI IMG/M metagenome (GOLD analysis project Ga0064013, IMG submission 61583) | Marine cyanobacteria communities from the University of California, Santa Cruz, USA, analyzing cyanobacterial DNA methylation -... | ecosystem: Host-associated > Microbial > Bacteria >...
CGATAATAGATACAATAATTCCTGTAATAATAGCGGTTTCTTTAGGATTTTTTCGTAAGTTTTTGATTTCGCTTTTTAAACTATCATTTTTATTGCAAATTTCTTTACGAAGTACGTTTAAGGTTACTTCCCATAAGGATTTATTTCCGTATTGAATAGTTTCATTTTTTGCTTTAAATAACTCATTAAAAGCTGTTTCTATATCTCCATCTTCTGTCAAAATCATTTCAAATGCTGTTTCTGTTGCTTCATCTTTTGGCCATTGTTTCTGCCAATATTCTATGTCTGATAAGCTTAATTTTGTAGTCATAACTAATCTTAGTTTATTGTAGGTTGGGCATTGCCCATCTTATTGTTTATTATATATATATAGCAATCATAATCATGATTCATGAGAATGTCGAGAACCCCCCTTATTAAGGGGGGTTGGGGGGATCAGAATACACTTAATTCTCACAACTGATAACTGATTGCTATATCATTGGTAGGGTTTAACAGTTGTTGACCCCTACGGAGATAATATTATTATTTTTTTATGTCATTAATTATCATACGGGAAGAAGGGAAAACAGAAAACGGTTTTTCTGCTCAATTAATTATTAATAATCAAGAATATTCTATTACTGTTTCAGATCCATTTACCAAGGAAGATGAAACCCTTTTAGAATGGTATTTTGAGGGGTGGTTAGTGACTCCCATGTTAAACACAGAAACTGCTAAAAAAGCGGCAGATAGTGTTAATGATTATGGGTTGTCTTTATTTGAACAGGTTTTTAAGCAAGATTTTGCTCTTTATAGTGATTACCGTCAACTAAAACCTAAAATAAATGAGATCGCTTTTGAAATTCAAAGTAAAACCCCTGAGTTTCAAGCACTACACTGGGAAGGGATGAAAGATCCTGATTTACCTCGGCCTTTTGCGGTAGATTGTTTGATGACTCGTCGTTTAATTAATCCCATTAATATTAATATTGATATTCCTGTTTCTCCCGTCATCAATTTATTAGCAGTGATCGCTCGACCGGATGAGGATAGTGATGTGGGTTATCGGACAATTTCCCGTCCTTTAGTAGAGTTAATTGAACAAGGTAATCTGAGGGTTAATCTGGATATTTTACGTCCTGGTACTTATGAAAGTTTATCTAAGCATTTGCAAGAAAAGGGCCGTAACTATTATCATATTATTCATTTTGACTTACATGGTGGTTTGATGAGTTATAAGCAGTTTCAAGATGGTGTAGAAAAGAGTCGTTATTTTTATCAACGGGGTTATGGTTTAGATGATTTAGAGCCTTATGAGGGTGTGAAAGCGTTTCTTTTTTTGAAGGAGAAAATAAAGGTAAAGCCGTTCCTGTAGAAGCAGCAGAGTTAACAGATTTATTAACAGGTAAAAATATTCCTGTTTGTATTCTCAATGCTTGTCAATCTGGGAAACAGATAAGGCTTGACAAAACAGAAAAAATAGACGATAATAAAGTTAAGGTGGGAAAAGGTGCGCGCCTACAGTATAGTAATGAAACCAGTTTAAGTAGTCGTTTGTTACAGGCAGGAATGCAGATGGTTGTAGGGATGTCATATTCTGTGACTGTTTCTGCTGCAAAGCTGATGATGAAAGAGTTGTATGGACAGTTATTTAACAATCAACCCATTACTGAAGCGATACGGTTAAGTCGTTTAGAGTTATACAACAATAAAGAGAGACAAGCTTATTTTAATGAGATTATTGATCTCGAAGACTGGTTACTTCCCGTCGTATATAACAATCAACCCCTTAACTTTAATTTACGGGAGATGACACCAGAGGAAACAGAAAAATATTACACCGACTTAGAACAATCATATCGTTTCCCTTTACCTATATATGGTTTCGTGGGACGAGACTTAGAGATACTGAAAATAGAAAAGTCATTGTTGAAACATAATGTCTTGTTATTACAGGGAATGGGAGGAACCGGAAAGACTACTTTATTGAACTATTTACGGGAATGGTGGACAAAAACCCATTATGTGGACAAGATATTTTACTTTGGATACGATGAAACAGCTTGGACAGTAGAACAGATTATATTTAACATCGGACAGCAGTTCTATGATAAGTATCAGTTCGGTACATTCCAAGCAATGGGAGACGCTGCAAAATTAGGAAAATTGATTATAGACTTAAGATCCCATAATCATGTTTTAATTTTAGACAACTTAGAATCAGTCACGGGACAACCTTTAGCGATTCAAAATACGTTAGATAAAGATGAACAGCAGAAACTGAAATATCTCTTAAAACGGTTGAAGGGAGGAAATACAAAAATAGTTTTAGGATCTCGCAGTGATGAAAGTTGGTTAAAAGATGTTTATACCAACAACAATATTATCTACCGTTATCCGTTACAGGGGTTAGATAAGGAGTCAAGAACCGAACTTGCAGAAAAAATACTGGATGCAATGATTCCTAACCCCAAGAAACGAGAGAAGGTGAAAGCAGATGATAATTTTGAACGGTTAATGAAGCTTTTAGCAGGATATCCTTTGGCAATGGAAGTTGTCTTAGGAAACTTAAAAACCCAAACCCCTGAAGAAATATTAAATGGGTTACAATTAGCAGATGTTAACTTAGATGCAGACAGTGAAAATAAGACAGAAAGTATCCTCAAGTGTGTTGAATATTCCCACAGCAACCTATCACCCGATGCACAAAAATTATTGTTATGTTTAGCCCCTTTTAGTAGTTTTATTTATCGGGAGGTGATACCAAACTATGTCCAAGAATTACAAAAACTAGAACCATTTAAAGACTATCCTTTTGAACAGTTTGAAGAGGCGATATCAGAAGCCATACATTGGGGTTTGTTGTCTCCAATGTTATTGGGTGATCCTCCACAAACTGAAGAACACTTATTAACCATTCAACCAGTTTTTCCCTATTTTCTGAGAACTAAGGTAAACGAATTAGATATAGAAACTCAAGACACATTACAAGAAGGATTTAAGAATCATTATATTGAGGGAGGTAATTATTATATGAGTTTATTGCAGTCAAAAGAAGTAAATAAGAGACAATTCGGGATTTTTTTCTGTCGTTTGGAGTATGGAAACTTGTTTACAGCGTTGCAAATATGTTTAGAAAAAGAGGGTAAAATTGATATATATCAGTGTTTATATAAATATTTAGTTATCATTAATAACTATCGAAGTTGTCTTAATATAGATAAGTTTGTTTGTGAAAAAGTTGAACAATATTCCCAAGATTTCAAAGAAACTAACTTAGGTATTGATAGTATCATTCCTTTTTTTCAAAAAGCCAATAATTACTTAAGATTAAAACAAGAATCAGTAGCTAAAGAAGCTTATTTACAAGTAGTTAAATTACTAGAGTCTTTGAAGAACGAAGAAGAGGCAGAAAAACAGAGTATACTAGCTCGTACTTACCATCAGTTGGGAATAATAGCCGAAGATACACGGGAATGGAAAACAGCACAAACCTATTACGAGCAAGCTTTATCTATTAAAATTGAATACGATAATCGCTACTCCCAAGCAACAACTTACCATCACTTAGGAATAATAGCGCAAAAGCTACGAGAATGGGAAGAAGCAATAAATTATTACGAACAAGCTTTGTCTATCTGTGAAGACTATGGAGATCGCTACTCTAAAGCTAAAACCTACCATCACTTAGGAATGGTTGCAGAAGCGTTAAGAAACTGGAAAGAAGCAATAAATTATTACCAACAAGCTTTGTCTATCTGTGAAGATTATGGAGATCGCTTCTCTCAAGCATTAACCTACCACCATTTAGGAGTATTAGCACAAGAGTTAAGGCAATGGGACCAAGCACAAACCTATTACCAAAAAGCTTTATCTATTTGTATTGAATACGGCGATCGCTACGAAAAAGCAAAAACCTACTTTCACTTAGGGAAAGTTGCAGAAGCAACGGAAAACAGAGACGACGCTAAAAATTATTACTTACAAGCATTACAAATATTTGTTGAGTTTAACGATGAATACGGGTTAAGCATTTGCTTACCCAACATCAAACGGTTTTATCAAGAAACCCAAGATGACAGCATCTTAGAAGCAGTTGCGTCTTTATTAAACAAGACAGTTGAGGAGGTTAGGGAGGGTTTTAATAATGGATAATGACGTGAGTTCGGAGTTAGGAGTTCGGAGTTCGGAGTTCGGAGTTCGGAGTTATAGCAGTCGCCAAGGCTCCGCAGGACATTTTTCTGTTGCCTGTTCCCTGTTGCCTGTTCCCTGTTCCCTTAAAATATAATGGCGATCAAAATAAGATAGATTAGAAGAAGATTGAAAAACCTATAAAAATGAGGAAAAATTATGGGTGTAAAAGATTATCCTTTTGCTCAAGAATTGATTACAGATAATCAAGGTAAGATTCAGCAAGTCGTCATTAACTTTGAAGATTATCAACAAATGATAGAAGCTTACGAAGATACTGGCCTCTATCGTGCCATGATAGAAGTTGAAGACGAAACCCCTTTAAGCCTTGAAGAAGCCTTAATTGAATTAGAGAAAGAATGAAAACCAATTATCTTCCTAACCCATTAACTAGCGATCGCCTATCAAAATCATCTATAATAAAATCATTCTGTGTTTAGATCAGCATGAAACCAACACCAGCGCAGACAGAAAAACTGTATGACATTGCTTATTGGATAACGGAATATCTCAAAGAACCCATAACCATTATTAGAGTTGATGAGAGAACACCACATTATTTATACGTTCAATTCGGCACTGAAGACGAACGATTTTTCTTAATTACCGTTGATTGAGAGATATTATCAGATGAGTCAAACTAACCCTAAATTTCAGTCAATGACCAACCAACAACTACGCGCTTATTTTAGAGAAATACGGGATGAGAATGCGTTTCAAGAAATTCTAGCTCGAGGACTTGACGAACAAGATAAAGCTGTTGTACGTGCATTTAAAGCTTGGAAAGACACAAACGAGTCAACACAGTCTTAACTTTCAGTTATATTCGTAGGGTGGGTTAGACCGCTATAATTTAGGTGATCATCACAACATAACCATCCTTCGTAACCCACCATTTTCGAGCAACTATCATTGTTTTGATATTTTGGTGTATTACGCTTCACTAATACACCCTACAGTTTTATTTGAAAATGCTTGGCTTTGGCTACTGTTTCTGAAACCTACTTCTTTTACCCTAAATCAGAGGTTATAAGCGCACACCTTTTCCATTATCCTTATAATACCATGTCAAGTCAAAAAATACAATGGAAAATAGACCCAAAACAACAGTTATTTTAGCCACGACTGCCGATGGAAAAATTGCTGATTTTCAACGCAATGCAGCGAGGTTTGGCTCAGATATTGATAAAAATCATTTAGAGAAACAAATATCATTAGTAGATGGTGTTATATTTGGTGCAGGAACATTAAGAGCTTATGGCACCACTTTAACCGTGAGAAACACTGAATTATTAGCACAGAGAAAACAAGAAAATAAACCCAGTCAACCCATTAATATTGTTGTTTCTGCTTCGGGGAAAATAGCCGATAATTTACGCTTTTTTTCTCAACCTGTCCCCCATTGGTTAATTACCACAGAAGAAGGAACAAAAAATGATACTTCAAACTTTGAAAAAGTATTAACATTTTCTCCTGAAGAAACAGGAAAAATCAACTTAGTCGCAGCATTTAAACATTTAAAAGAAATAGGATTAAATAATCTAGCTATTTTAGGAGGTGGGGAACTGGTAGCTAGTTGTTTAGAAGAAAATTTAATCGATGAATTTTGCTTAACCCTTTGTCCCTACATTTTAGGAGGAAAAACAGCACCCACTCCCGTAGAAGGAAAAGGGTTTCTCTCAAAACATAGTCAAAAATTAGAACTATTAAGCTTAGAACAAATAGAACAAGAAATTTTCTTACATTATAAGGTATTTTAATGAAGTCAGAAGAATGATCAATAATTTAGGCTGTCATTTGCAGAAAAATTTATTATCCTAGATAGATGGTTCCCCAAACAATGTTAATCTATGTTTAAACGAGCAAAACCTCAATACTCTATCAGTTGGATTCAAAAAATTTCTGAAATACCTAAACCCGTTTGGGATGAACTTGCAACCCCCTTAAAAACCCCTTTTTTAGAGTGGGAATGGCTAAATAATATCGAAACTTCCAAAAGTGCAACTTCTCGTACAGGATGGCAACCTTGTCATTTAACAATATGGAGAGATAAACAGTTAATTGCTGCTGCACCTTTGTATATTAAAGGACATAGTTACGGGGAATTTGTTTTTGATCATCAATGGGCCGACTTATCCCATCGTCTCGTTATTCCCTACTACCCTAAACTTCTAGGAATGACACCCTTTACTCCTGCTGTGGGTTATCGTTTTTTGATTGCACCTAACGAAGATGAAGCAGAAATTACACAAATGATGGTAGCAGCAATTGATCATTTTTGTGATCAAAATAAACTGTCAGGGTGTCATTTTTTATTTGTTGACCCCGACTGGAAACCGATAATTGAAAATTGTGGTTTTAGTAGTTGGTTACATCATAGTTATATTTGGTCTAACCCCAGTTTTAATAATTTTGATGACTACTTAAAACAGTTTAATGCTAACCAAAGACGCAATATTAAACGAGAAAGAAAAGCAGTTGGTAAAGCTAACTTAAATATGAAAGTGTTAGCAGGGGAGGATATTCCCCATCATTTGTATCCCATGATTTATCGCTTTTATAGTAGTACCTGTGAAAAGTTTTATTGGGGAAGTCAATATTTAACCCGTAAATTTTTTGAACAACTTTATCCCCATTATTCCCATCGTGTAGTCTTAGCTGCTGCTTATACAGATTATGATGATCATAAACCCGTGGGAATGTCTTTTTGTATTAGAAAAGATGATAACCTATATGGCCGTTATTGGGGATCTTTTGAAGAATATGATTGTCTTCATTTTGAAGCTTGTTATTATCAACCCATAGAATGGGCCATCAAAGAAGGAATAACAATGTTTGATCCTGGTGCCGGAGGAAGACACAAAAGAAGACGAGGTTTCCCTGCTACTCCTAATTATAGTTTGCACCGATTTTATGACCAGAAAATGAACCAAATTCTTCAACATTATATCCCCGAAATTAATAATATGGAACAAGAAGAAATTGATGCTGTTAATGATGACTTACCCTTTAGTAAAAAGGAAATACAAATTAAAGATTTGTAAAAGTATTTGCCTAAAATAAATATTTATGGTACGGTATATGTGTTTTTTATAAAATCAGAATAAAATGACAATCATGAACTGTGTTTTAAATAAAAAGGTAACTCGTTTATTAGGGATTAGTGTATTAATAGGGATTAATTTATTACCCTTAAATATACAACCTAGTCATGGTCAAACCTGTACCGCTTTTCCTGTTGTTGGTGGACAAGAAGAAAACGAAACCGAGGTAACAAAAACCGTTTCTCAACCCAGTTTACCTATACCTTTACCAGGGCCTGCGAGTGCGGGGGTAAATAATAACTGGAATACAGATTTCTCTATTATTCCTCTCAAAGCATACAATAAATATATTGTTACTTTTACCCCTAAAAGTGATGGAGACTATAAAGTGCGAGCTTATCTGAAATATAATGATAATACTGCCGATGAAATCTACAACGAACAAAAAAGTTACACAGCAGGACAACCAATAGTAATAGAAGGAGTTCCTAAAGCAGATAATCTTCCTATTCAAGTTAATTTATTTGTCGGTGATCCCATTTCTATAACCAAAACTTATACCGTCTCTGTGAAAGGTTGTGTCTAAGCATTTTAGATATTATTAAGAGACATTTCATTAAATGTCTCTAGACTTAGATTATTTATGATAAAAGAGATCCCTTTTTATCCCCCCTAACCCCCCTTTTTAAGGGGGGAATAATTGGGAAATAATGTATAAGCTGTTGTGCATTTAAACCGCTTATTTTTGAAATGGATAAAAAAGCTATAATCCTCTTAACTTTTGCTTTTTGCCTTTTGCCTTTTGCCTTCTAAAAAGCATTTTAAATGCTTTTTAGCTTATTCTATGGCGGAAATAACCTTATTTATAATCACGCCAAACTAACACAGGACATTGAGCCAAACGAACAACTTTTTCGGCAACAGAACCCAACAAAAAACGATTTAATCCTGTACGTCCATGAGAAGCGATGACAATTAAATCAATGTTATTTTTTTTAGCATAATCAACAATTTCTATGCTAGGGTTTCCCACTCTAATAACTAATTTTAAGTTATCAACCAAAGATTTAGGATAACGTTCATAAAAAGAATTTTGAACATTTTGCTCGCGAGTATTATTGTCTAAAGTTGACCAAATAACCCCAGGATCGACAGCCTCTAACGGTAATAAAACATTAATAACCGTTATTTTATTGGGGTCTTTGATAAAATTTAGAGTTTCATCAAGGGCATTAAAAGAATCTTGAGAAAAATCAATAGGAACTAAAATGCGATCGCCAATAAATAAACTCATATTGATATAGCATTAAGTGTTAAGATGAGTACGGTACACCAGAGTTCGGAGTTCGGAGTTCGGAGTTCGGAGTCATGGTTTTTTCAACATAATTAACGAAAATCAAGTAAACTCAATGAACCCGTTAAGTGTAGCACCGATGATGGATTATACAGATCGCCATTTTCGCTACTTGATGAGGCAAATTACTCGCCACACTTTACTATACACAGAAATGATTGTCAGTGCGGCCATTAAACACGGCGATCGCCCAAAACTATTAGACTTTTCCCCCGAAGAAAAACCCCTATCCTTACAACTGGGAGGAGATAACCCCCAAGAGTTAGCCGAATGCGCTATCATTGCCGAAGATTGGGGTTATGATGAAATAAATTTGAATGTGGGATGTCCTAGCGATCGCGTTCAAAGCGGTCATTTTGGAGCCTGTTTGATGGCTAAGCCAGAATTAGTGGCCCAATGTGTCCAGAAGATGCAACAAGGGGTTAATATACCCGTCACAGTTAAGCAGAGAATTGGTATTGATGATCAAGACAGTTACGAAGAGATGGCCCGTTTCGTGGCGATCGTTGCTGAAGCAGGGTGTCAACGCTTTACAATACACGCAAGAAAAGCTTGGTTAAAAGGATTAAGTCCCAAAGAAAACCGAAATATTCCCCCCCTAAGATACCAAGACGTTTATCGTCTTAAACAAGATTTTCCTCACCTTTTGATCGAAATTAATGGTGGTATTACCAACCTAGAACAAGTAGACAACCATTTAAAAATAGTTGATGCTGTAATGATTGGTAGAGCAGCCTACGATAACCCCTATTTATTTGCGACTGTGGATCGAGATATTTATCAAGAAGATATCATTCCAGCAACCCGTCATGAGATTATCGAGAAAATGTTACCTTATATCGACCATTGGGTGAGTCGTGGCCATAAACTCCATCGTATTAGTCGCCATTTATTGGCCATGTTTGCTGGTATTCCAGGAACAAAAGCCTGGAAACGCTATATTAGCGAAAATGCTCATTTACCCGGTGCAGACTCTCAAGTTATTATCGAAGCCTTAAAACGAGTACAAAGGTTACGTGACGCTGATCCAGTGGGTAAGACAGATGGTTTTCTTCAATGAGTGACCATTGGTGAATTATGATAATGATAATCATTGTTTAAATATCTGAAAAGCAATTAACTCAAGACTATGACTCGTCTAGACTTCAACCTCTCCGATGCTCTGCCATCCTTACCCAAATGTGGAATGCCAGTCACCATAATTACTGGTTTTTTAGGTAGTGGTAAAACAACTTTACTCAATCAAATTTTACAGAATAAAGATAACCTAAAAATAGCGGTTTTAGTCAATGAGTTTGGTGATATTAATATTGATGAGCAACTGCTTATTTCAGTAGAATCAGATATGATAGAATTGGGAAATGGTTGCATTTGTTGCACCATTAATGATGGTTTAGTTAATGCTGTCTATCGAGTCTTAGAAAGAGAGGAAAAAGTAGATTATTTAGTTATCGAAACAACAGGATTAGCAGATCCTTTCCCAATTATCATGACTTTTGTGGGAACGGAATTAAAGGTTTTGACTCGCCTTGATGCTATCATCACAGTTGTTGATGCAGCGGCTTTTGATGCTAAACACTTTGATAGTGATGCTGCTCTAAGACAAATTAGATATGGTGATATGGTGATTTTAAATAAAATTGACTTGGCAACAAAAGATAAAATTAACGAATCAAAAGTATTTATTGAAAAGATTAAATCAGAATTTAGAATTTTGGAAAGCGAATATGGACAAGTACCTTTACCTTTAATTTTAGATGTTGGTCTGAATCAAACAGATAACTATAAAGCTGAAATACGCGAATTTAGACGCAATAAATCGGCTTTTAACAATCATTTAGAAACCGATGGGTTTAATTTCGTTTCGTTTCAAAGTGATCGCCCCTTTGAAATTAAAAAATTTGAACATTTTTTATCCCAACAACTACCCAGTAATATCTTTCGTGCCAAGGGAATACTCTGGTTTCAAGAAAGTCCCTCCCGACATATTTTTCAACTGAGTGGACCTCGCTACGATCTTCAAGCCGATGATTAGCAAACCCATCCAAAAAACGAACTTGTCTTCATTGGCCGTAATCTAGATCAGTCATTAATTAAACAACAGCTTGATGAATGTTTAATTAAGCCAGATATTAACCATTCATTTAGTTTACCTAAATTATTTGATAAACATACTGATTAATTTTTGTCAAGGATACTCTAGTTACGTGGGTTAGGTGTTATGATTTTTTAACCAGAAAATGAGGGTTTGAGACTTCTTAGTTGAGTCAGTTTTCTCCAAATTTCCTTATATCCAACTCAGGTTAGTTAGGTTGAAAAAATAAAAGTTTTGAGAACGATTATCCTTATAGTATAATTAACTTTTGTAAACCCAATTGCTTCTCTTTGCCATGTCAGGGATTAATCAGCAAGGATTACCAGTCAGTATAATTACCGGGTTTCTCGGTAGCGGCAAAACAACCTTACTCAATCAAATTCTGCACAATAAACTTGACCAAAAAGTTGCGGTACTGGTTAACGAGTTTGGTGACATAAATATCGATGCCCAACTTTTAGTCTCCTACGAGGATGACATGGTAGAGTTAAGTAATGGTTGTATTTGCTGCACCATCAATGACGGTTTAATACAAGCTGTAAAAAGAATCTTAGCTAGGAAAGAAAAAGTAGATCGTTTGATTATCGAAACCACAGGGGTAGCTGATCCTTTACCAATTATTTTGACTTTTGTTGGCTCAGATTTTCGATATTTCACACGGTTAGATGCGGTTATCACCGTAATTGATGCAGAAACTTTTACCCCAGAACACTTTGATAGCGAGATTGCCTTTAAACAAATTAGCTATGGAGATATTCTCTTATTAAATAAAACCGATTTAGCCAATAAGCAACAAATAACCGCATTAGAAACCTACATTACCTCTATCAAAAAGAATCCCAGAATTATCCCTACCCAATACGCCCAAGTCTCTTTACCGTTAATCTTGGATGTGGGCTTAACTAACACAGATAGTTTTCTGGAACCAGAATATCGCCACAATTCCCATCACCTCAAAACAGATGGTTTTATATCCATGTCTTTTCAAAGTGACAAACCCTTTGATGTCTATAAATTTCACAAGTTTTTAAGCGAAGGACTTCCTCTAGAAGTATTTCGTGCCAAAGGAATTGTTTGGTTTGCAGGAAGCGAATTACGCCATATTTTCCAACTGTGCGGACAGCGCAACGATATCAAGTCCGAACCCTGGTCTAACTCTCCTGCCAACCAACTAGTCTTTATCGGTCGTCATTTAGATGCCGATAAACTCCGCCAAAAGCTAAATAACTGCTTAGCTACTTCTCTTACTGTTTAATTTAACTCAACATTATGACTTTAGCTCAGTCTCAACCGAATCCACTTAACAACATCGATAATAAATTACCATCATTAACTACTACACAACGGCCTCTTGTTTCTGACGAGGAAATGCGCCAAGCGGTAAGGACTTTATTGTTAGGATTAGGGGAAGATCCAGATCGCGAAGGTTTAAAAGATACACCAAAACGAGTGGTTAAAGCTCTTAAATTTTTGACTTCTGGCTATCATCAATCCTTAGACGAACTTCTTAATGAAGCAGTTTTTCATGAAAGTGCCAATGAAATGGTCTTAGTTCGTGATATTGACCTATTTAGTTCCTGTGAACATCATATCTTACCCATTATTGGCCGCGCTCATGTTGCTTATATTCCCGATGGGAAAGTAATTGGACTCTCAAAAATTGCTCGTATTTGTGAAATGTACGGACGACGTTTACAGGTACAGGAAAGACTGACCGGACAGATTGCCGATGCACTTCAAGGATTGTTACAACCGAAAGGGGTAGCGGTAGTTGTAGAAGCAACTCATATGTGTATGGTAATGCGAGGAGTTCAAAAACCTGGTTCTTGGACTTCCACCAGTGCAGTCAGAGGAGAATTTGCCAATGATGCGAAAACTCGTCAGGAGTTCATGAGTTTAATTCAACACAACCCTGGGCTGGGTTAACGGATTTCCCCTAATTTTTCTGTCACTGCTAGAGATGAGCTTAAAACTCATCTCTAGCGTTTTTTGGCCACATTGTTTAGCATAGAAATATATTAATATATTGAGTCTTTACTTAGTAAACCATCATTATGTCTAGCGTCAGTTTATTATCAGCCCATTCCTACCATCGCCCTTTACTAAAAACCTCTTTAGAACAACTTTTAGAACCATTAGGAGGAATCAACTCTTTTGTTAAACCCGGCCAAAGAGTGTTATTAAAACCCAATTTATTAACCGGAAGTCGTCCTACCAAAGAATGCGTCACCCGTCGAGAAATGGTCTATTGTGTTGCACAGTTGGTCAAAGAAGCAGGAGGAACACCCTTTTTAGGTGATAGTCCCGCTTTTGGTTCTGCTCGTGGGGTTGCCTTAGCCAACGGTTACGGAGAAATTATAGAGGAATTAGGCTTAGAAGTAGTAGAATTCCAAGGCAAACGTTACAGCCACGATAGCGATAATTTTAACCATTTACGTCTATCTAAAGAAGCTATGGATGCTGATGTGGTTATTAACCTGCCTAAAGTTAAATCCCATGTTCAGTTAACCTTAACCTTGGGAGTGAAAAACTTGTTTGGTTGTGTTCCTGGTAAAATGAAAGCTTGGTGGCACATGGAAGCCGGAAAAGATGCTAACCTTTTTGGGGAAATGTTGGTGGAAACAGCTAAAGCGATCGCCCCGAATTTAACCATTATCGATGGTATTATTGGTCATCAAGGAAATGGTCCGAGTAATGGAGAACCCAGAGAATTAGGTATTTTGGGGGCTTCTGCGGACGTTTTTGCCTTAGATTGCGCCATGATTGAACTCTTAAAGGTATCTCCTTCCTCCATTCCCACCTATGCTGCTCAAAAACGCTTAGGGTTAACCAGTAATCTTGCAGATATCGAATTTCCCCTCTGCCATCCCACTGAATTACAAATTAATGATTGGCAGTTACCTAAACAACAAATGCCCATTGATTTTGGACTACCTCGGGTGATTCGTTCTACCTTCAAACATTTATATATTCGCCTACTCCGAGAACCCTTGAAAATAACTTAAAACTAAATTAATTATTGACTATAACTTTTCTAGGGGCTTAATATTATTAAGCCCCTAGATGTTGTGAATTTTATTTTCTCTTTATAGCTTTGATTGATGATAACTTCTAAATTGAAGGAAAGGAAAAAATACTCATAATAGAGGTTGTTAAAGTCTTAAACGATCTCGGTTATTTGTTCATCGAGGACATAATTAAATGAAAGGATTTTTAGTTGGCATAATTTCAATTGTTGCCCTAGTTTCTGTTGCCAAAATAACACCAGCCGAACCCATTAAACAAACTTCTGGGCAAACAAATTCTAATCCTGAAAATATAGCCAGACAGTCTCCCTATGAAGTAGGTACAATCACAGGAGTAGTTTCTGGTGCTTATGGTAGTATTATTTTTGTAGAATTATCGGATCAAACTAAACTAAAATTTCATCATCCCAGTGGTTCGTTAGCTAGAGGTGAGCGAGTTCTTGTCTATCAAAAAGACGGAGAACATTTCCTTATAGAAGCTTCTAACCCTCGTCGCCCGAATTTCTCACAAAATCTGCGATCACCAAACACAGAAGCCTTACAGGAAGTGGGTTTGAACAGAGCGATCGCAGATTTCCCCAACCAACAGTCTGTTGTCAGATTTTAAGTTAAAATCAACCCGAATTAGACAAAGATGAAAAGATAAATCAATCACTCATTTTTCCAAAAAAATTATTAATAAAATCTCTAATAGTACTAGATTGTTAGAATAAAATATGCTATAATTTAATTATTAAAGCAATTTGCCTTAAACTGATTTAATGAGTCCCAGTCATCCCCGAACCCCTCGTCAAGTAATCAACTTTAGTAAACAGAAAGGAAAAGAAATAATCGCTAATTTTGATGGGGGACTAATCACTTCAGATGCGGGGATTGTCTGGATAGCTGAGTTGGATAAAAAACTGGGAATTACCGAGAAGTTTGGTAACTGTTTTCAAGATCATTGTCATCAATCTTATGTAGATCATTCCGTTCATGAGTTATTAGCACAAAGGCTTTATGGAATTATTTTAGGCTATGAAGATGTCAATGACCATGATAAATTACGTCACGATCCTGCCCTTAAGATCGCTTTAGAAAAGCTTAATGAACTTGAAGATAAAAAGGGATGGTTAGCTGGAAAAAGTACAATTAATAGATTGGAATATTGTCCTGAGACTATTCTCGATCAAAAAACGAGTCGTTATCATAAAATAGAACCCAACTTTGAAGCCATTGAAAAATCTTTTGTCGAATTTTTTTTAGAGTCTTATAAAAAACCTCCCTTAAGTATTATATTAGATATGGATGTCACGGATGACCAAGTACATGGTAATCAAGAAGGGGCATTTTTTAATAGTTATTATCACGGAGTATGTTATGCTCCTTTATATATTTTCTGTGGGCATCATTTATTAGTTGCTAAACTTCGTTCATCTAATGTAGATCCAGCCGATGGAGCCTTAGACGAATTACAAAGAATTATCGGACTAATTAGAGAAAAATGGTCAGAGACTCATATCCTAGTTAGGGGTGATAGTGCCTATGCCCGTGAAGAAATCTTCTATTTTTGTGAAAATTAGCCTTTAGTTGATTATGTTATAGCTATGGGAACAAATGGCGTTCTTAAGTTACGAGCGGATGATGTAATTGAAAAAGCCAAACATGAATATGAAAAAAAACTAGCTCCAATAACTGAATTAATGGATAGTTTATTTCAGAAAAAAGAAGATTTAGAAGAAGTTTAAAAATTAGTACCAATTTCTACTTGGTATCGCTCTATTCGTTATAAAACAGAAAAGTCATGGAGTTGTCAAAGAAGAGTAGTGACAAAAGTTTGTTATGGAAGTGATGGCTTAAAAATGCGCCATGTGGTGACATCTTTGCCCGCTTCAAAAATTCCACCCTCAAAACTTTATACAAAAAAATACTGTCCGAGAGGCGAGATGGAAAATCGGATTAAAGAACAACAATTAGACTTGTTAGCTGATAGAACTTCAACTCAAACATTTCAAAGTAATCAACTAAGATTATGGATACATTCCTGGGCTTATGTTCTCATAAATGCTTTTCGTCAACACTGTTTAAAAAAAACTTCATTGGCTAAAGCAACTGTGGGAAGAATACGTCTAAATCTTCTTAAGTTGGGAGCCAGAATAAAGATTAGTTGTAGAAGAATTATTATCGCTATAGCTAGTGCTTGTCCTTATCAAGATATTTTGTCTATTGCTAACAAAAGAATTAAAACTATTCCTAATACTGGATAAGTAGAATAAGTTGTTTTTTAAAAAAGATATCTATCATAAGTTTTTGACTGACTGATACTTTCATTTAGTCTTATTTATCGTGGAGAAAATCAAAAGTTAATATAATTATTCCCTCTTAAACTCAATTTTTGGATAATCAAAGTCAATTTTTTTATTCATCTATATTCAAAATTTCTATTAGTCCTAAAAATTATCATTTTTCATCTCTGGATTGGGCTTTCAAATTAATTTGTGAGAAATCCGGGGTCGTTGATTTATAATTAATTAATTCAATCAAAAACCTCTCCTTTCAAGAGAAAAAGCAAAAATTTCATTTGCTTCTTTACTTTTCTCTTTTAGAGAGAGGTAATTATCCATAGAAGATGATTTATTAATTAATAGTAAATTGCTAATATTTAGCGGTTCTCCCGTATTTATGGTAATAAGGAAATGTTAAGCGATCGTAGGGTGGGTTAGGTGCAGATTTAATTTTGATAAAAACTTATAATGTTTTTATCGAAAATAGTTGGGTCTAAAACCCCGCCTTTTAAGGCGCATAGTTTTTGAAGCGGAGCATAAATCTCTGTTTCAAAAACAACTTCTGACTTCTGACTTCTGACTTCTGACTTCGTTAACCGCACCGTAACCCACCAGTCCAAATATGTAATCTGTTATACTTTCTACACCAAACTGTCGGGAGAACCTATTTAGCTAATGACAACACAACCCCCCCAAAACCTAGATAACCATCCAGAAACCTTCATTGATGTTAATTCTTCCCTCTCCTTGTCTCCCATGGGTTGTGGTACGTGGGCCTGGGGAAATCGTTTGTTATGGGGTTACGAGCAAACGATGGATCAGGATTTACAGCAAGTGTTTAACTTAGCTGTGAGTCGTGGTGTTACCTTGTTTGATACGGGAGACTCTTATGGTACAGGAAAACTCAAAGGACGCAGCGAAACCCTCTTAGGAGAATTTACCAAAGCTTATCAAGGACCCAATCAAGATAAAATTTGTCTGGCTACTAAATTAGCAGCTTATCCTTGGCGATGGACTCGTCAATCTATGGTAAACGCTGGAAAAGCTTCGGCGCAACGGTTAGGAAGAAATATTGATTTAGTGCAAATGCACTGGCCAACGGCTAATTATTTTTCTTGGCAAGAATGGCCCTTATTAGATGGGTTAGGGGACTTGTATGAACAAGGGTTAGTTAAAGGGGTTGGTTTATCGAATTATGGTCCGCAACGAATCAAACAAATAATTAAAAGGTTTACTGAAAGAAATATCCCCATCGCAACTTTACAGATACAATATTCATTATTATCCACTTACCCTGTGACAGAATTAGGGGTTAAAGAAGTGTGTGATGAATTAGGGATAAAATTAATTGCTTATAGTCCTTTGGCTTTGGGATTATTGACGGGAAAATATCAAGAAAATGGCCAGGTTCCCAAGGGGTTTAGGGGTATAGTTTTTAAGCAAATGTTGCCGAAAATTCGTCCTTTATTACAGGGTTTAGAAGAAATTGCTAAATTCAGAGAGAAAACTATGGCGCAGGTAGCCATTAATTGGTGTATTTGTAAAGGGTTTATTCCCATTCCTGGGGCAAAAACTTGTCAACAAATGGAACAAAATTTAGGGGCAATGGGTTGGCGACTGAGTGATGGAGAAGTAATGGAATTAGATAATTTAACCCAAAAAGTTGACAAGCAAATGGTACAAAATCCTTTTCAAACCAAGTAATACTAAAGCACTAACACGCCTCATGAATTTTTCTGATATAAAGGTAGTGCAATTTAATTTTTCTCTGAGTATTCTTATGTTTGGTTTAGAAAAACTTATTTATTTGCATAAAGGGAAATATAGATTATATTTTAATTCCCTCACTACTTCTGTACTGGGTTTATCTTTTGGTTTAGGTTTGGTTTGTACTAATTCTGCATCTGCGTTTGAGTTTGATAAAAAGTTAGTTGCTCCTGATGGTGCAGCGAATGATTTCTTTGGAAATCCACGTTCTGTATCATTGTCAGGTAATACTGCTTTAGTAGGTAGTTTTTTGGACGATGATAGGGGGACGAATAGTGGTTCAGCCTATCTGTTTGATGTCACCACGGGTGAGTTAGTCCGAAAGTTAACTGCCCCTGACGGTGCAGCCAATGATAGTTTTGGAGGTTCTGTCTCATTGTATGGTGACACTGCTTTGGTGAGTAGCAATGTGGACGATGATAAGGGATTAAATAGTGGCTCAGCTTATCTGTTTGATGTTACCACAGGGAATTTACTCCATAAGCTAACTGCTCCTGATGGTTCGGGTGGTGATATATTTGGAATTTCGGTGTCATTGTCAGCCAATACTGCTTTAATAGGTAGTTATCGAGATGACGATAAGGGAACTGATAGTGGTTCAGCATATCTTTTTGATGTCACCACAGGTGATTATCTTGGCAAGTTAAAGGCCCCTGATAGTGCTGCTGGTGATTGGTTTGGATATTTTGTCTCATTGTCAGGTAATACTGCTTTAGTAGGCAGTCCCTTTGATGATTGGACTTTGGACAAAAAAATTTTGTTAGCGTATATTTTACGCTAAACTAAAATCCCAAAATATCGGCTCTGTATCAGTCAATAAAATTTGCTGACAAATAGGGCTAATCTATAGATTCTGAGGAAAACTAAGGAGCTTTTAAGTTTTCAGTTGATTTTTTGCTCCCTTTCTTGATAACATCATGACGAGTTCGTGGGGCTTTTTTGTAACCTTTAATACGTCCGGAAGAAAAACCTCGACGTTTGGGAAATTTGGCGAAAGTCCCCAAGGTCGTAATTATTCTTGAAAAGTCTCTTTGAACTAGACTAGGGGTGATTTTGATGGATTTATTAGTCTTCAAATACTGTTCCCAATCACGGGGTAAAACCACAGCTAATTTTCTGGCAGCCCACAAATTTACATCCCAGATTCCGCACTTCAAAAAGTAGCATTAAATACTACAAGCCTGGGTTTAATAATTAAGTATAATTGCTTAAGCTCTTGAAGACAAAAAAGTGGGACAATTGCTTAAGTTGTTTCCTCTGTAAAAAAAGAGCGAAAAATGTCTTATTTAGAAGAAATACAAGTTAAAAATTTAGACCATTTAGGGATAGTAGCTGGTTTAATTGATGAAATAGGAATAGTCAAAATAATTAATAATAAATTAGGAATAGATGTTAGAGAAAAAATCTCAGCAGGTACAGTAGTTAAGTCTATTTTAATCAATGGACTAGGATTTGTTTCAAGACCTCTATATTTATTCAGTCAGTTTTTTCAAGATAAAGCCATTGAGAAATTGTTAGGAGAAAGAATTAAACCTGATTACCTTAATGATGATAAAATTGGGAGAGTAATGGATGAATTATATAAATATGGACTAAATGATATTTTTATTGGAGTAGTTTTAGAAGTAATTAAAAAATTTAAAATAGACCTTAAATACTCCCATTTAGATTCCACATCATTTCATTTGGATGGAGAATATAAAAGGGAAGAAGATAAAGAGAAACAGGAAGAAGAAAAAATTATTAAAGAAAGACCAATTTTTATTAAGAAAGGATATTCTCGGGATCATAGACCAGACTTAAAACAATGTGTCTTGGATTTAATAACAAGCCAAGATGGAGATATTCCATTATTTGTGAGAGTAGGAGATGGAAATGAATCTGATAAAGCTGTATTTGGAAAAGTTTTAGTAGAATTCAAAAAGCAAATAAAGTTTGATAGTATCATGGTTTGTGATAGTGCTTTATATGGTCAAGAAAATCTCCAACTAATCCAACATTTAAAATGGATAACGAGAGTTCCAATGACCATAAAAAAAGCAAAAGAATTAGTGCAAAATATAGAGGTGGAAGAAGTAAAAGATGAAGATAAAGAAAAAAGAAGTGACCTAAATTTAGAAAGTTATACCTGGAAAGAAGAAATTGTTACTTATGGTGGAATCAAGCAAACTTGGTTAATAGTCTTGAGTGAAAAAAGACAGAAAAGTGATTTGGAAAAACTAGAAAAACAACTTTCCCAAGAAGAGAAGAAATCCCAAAAATTTCTTAAAGAAATACAATCTGAAGAATTTGAACATCCTCAAGCTGCTCGATATAAATTAAAAGCTATTAATAAAAAATTGAGATTGTTGGAAATAAAAGAAGTTGAACTGATTGAAACTTACTCGAAAAAAAAGGAAAAGATTTATAAAATGATTAGTCTGATCATCAAAAAAGATGAAGAGATAAGTAGAAAGACTAAAGAAGCAGGAAAATTTATTTTAGCAACTAACTTAGTAGAGGAAAATAAATTAGAAGCTAGTGAAATTCTGATAACTTATAAAAACCAGCAATCTACGGAAAGAGGATTTCGATTTTTGAAAGATCCCTTATTTTTTACTGATAGTTTCTTCGTTGAAAAACCAGAAAGAATAGAAAAAATGTTATTTTTAATGTCTTTGTGTTTGTTGATTTATAACTTGGGGCAAAGAGAATTAAGAAATTGTTTAAAAAGAGTCAAAAAAGGAATAAATAATCAAGTAGGGAAAGTAACATTGCGTCCGACTTTGAGGTGGATATTTCAATGTTTTCAAGGTATTCATTATGTGATTTTAAACGGAGTTAAACAAATTGTCAATTTAACAGAAGAAAGGCGTTTTATATTGAGTTTATTACCTGCATCTTGTCAAAGATATTATCTATAAATTGAATTGGATAAAGCAAAAATAATAAAAGAATAAGAGTCTAATGATATCAAATGAGAAGAGGAAACTCTCCTTCGTTTGTGCTGAGTCTTGCTAAGTTTTCAATGAGTATAAATCTTCTTAATTTGATTATTTTTCCTAAAAATTTAATAAAAAGAGAAATATTCTTGCCCAGGTATGATTTTCGGACTTTTTAAAACTATGTATTTTTTTATACTACATTTTGAAGTGCGGAATCTGGGTTATTATGATAGCCTCATGGAAACAGTTTATCTCTTAAAATCTCCTGCTAATGCTCAACATTTAGAAGAAGCGATCGCAGAATATAAAGCAGGTAAAACACAAGAACATAATTTAATCGATGCTTGACATACTCCCCCGTTAAACTGCGTTGTAACGGGGGATTCTTTCCACATCACTATTAGAAATTCCTTGCTCAACGAGACGGCTTAAATTCTCAACGTTGCCATTAAGAACCCAGAGGTCGGACTCTCCCAAGGCGTTTGGGTACGCCAGTTGCTCTACTTGGGGAGACCCCAAGACCGCACTGGCTCCGGTTTCTGTATGCCCTACAGTACCGTTGAGATGTTCTCCCAAATATTTCAAACCCTTTTTAAGAATATTAATTGCTGCGTTATGATCCCTATCTAAGACTGTTTTACAGTTAGGACATTGATGAGTTCTGGTACTTAATGATTTCTGAACTCTTGTGCCACAAACCGAACAATCTTGACTGGTGAAATCCCGAATTTCTCACAAAATCTGCGATCGCCAAACACAGAAGCCTTACAGGAAGTGGGTTTGAACAGAGCGATCGCAGATTTCCCCAACCAACAGTCTGTTGTCAGATTTTAAGTTAAAATCAACCCGAATTAGACAAAGATGAAAAGATAAATCAATCACTCATTTTTCCAAAAAAATTATTAATAAAATCTCTAATAGTACTAGATTGTTAGAATAAAATATGCTATAATTTAATTATTAAAGCAATTTACCTTAAACTGATTTAATGAGTCCCAGTCATCCCCGAACCCCTCGTCAAGTAATCAACTTTAGTAAACAGAAAGGAAAAGAAATAATCGCTAATTTTGATGGGGGACTAATCACTTCAGATGCGGGGATTGTCTGGATAGCTGAGTTGGATAAAAAACTGGGAATTACCGAGAAGTTTGGTAACTGTTTTCAAGATCATCGTCATCAATCTTATGTAGATCATTCCGTTCATGAGTTATTAGCACAAAGGCTTTATGGAATTATTTTAGGCTATGAAGATGTCAATGACCATGATAAATTACGTCACGATCCTGCCCTTAAGATCGCTTTAGAAAAGCTTAATAAACTTGAAGATAAAAAGGGATGGTTAGCTGGAAAAAGTACAATTAATAGATTGGAATATTGTCCTGAGACTATTCTCGACCAAAAAACGAGTCGTTATCATAAAATAGAAACCAACTTTGAAGCCATTGAAAAATCTTTTGTCGAATTTTTTTTTAGAGTCTTATAAAAAACCTCCCTTAAGTATTATATTAGATATGGATGTCACGGATGACCAAGTACATGGTAATCAAGAAGGGGCATTTTTTAATAGTTATTATCACGGAGTATGTTATGCTCCTTTATATATTTTCTGTGGGCATCATTTATTAGTTGCTAAACTTCGTTCATCTAATGTAGATCCAGCCGATGGAGCCTTAGACGAATTACAAAGAATTATCGGACTAATTAGAGAAAAATGGTCAGAGACTCATATCCTAGTTAGGGGTGATAGTGCCTATGCCCGTGAAGAAATCTTCTATTTTTGTGAAAATCAGCCTTTAGTTGATTATGTTATAGCTATGGGAATAAATGGCGTTCTTAAGTTACGAGCGGATGATGTAATTGAAAAAGCCAAACATGAATATGAAAAAAAACTAGCTCCAATAACTGAATTAATGGATAGTTTATTTCAGAAAAAAGAAGATTTAGAAGAAGTTAAAAAATTAGTACCAATTTCTACTTGGTATCGCTCTATTCGTTATAAAACAGAAAAGTCACGGAGTTGTCAAAGAAGAGTAGTGACAAAAGTTTGTTATGGAAGTGATGGCTTAAAAATGCGCCATGTGGTGACATTTTTGCCCGCTTCAAAAATTCCACCCTCAAAACTTTATACAAAAAAATACTGTCCGAGAGGCGAGATGGAAAATCGGATTAAAGAACAACAATTAGACTTGTTAGCTGATAGAACTTCAACTCAAACATTTCAAAGTAATAAACTAAGATTATGGATACATTCCTGGGCTTATGTTCTCATAAATGCTTTTCGTCAACACTGTTTAAAAAAAACTTCATTGGCTAAAGCAACTGTGGGAAGAATACGTCTAAATCTTCTTAAGTTGGGAGCCAGAATAAAGATTAGTTGTAGAAGAATTATTATCGCTATAGCTAGTGCTTGTCCTTATCAAGATATTTTGTCTATTGCTAACAAAAGAATTAAAACTATTCCTAATACGGGATAAGTAGAATAAGTTGTTTTTTAAAAAAGATATCTATCATAAGTTGTTGACTGACTGATACTTTTATTTAGTCTTATTTATCGTGGAGAAAATCAAAAGTTAATATAATTATTCCCTCTTAAACTCAATTTTTGGATAATCAAAGTCAATTTTTTTATTCATCTATATTCAAAATTTCTATTAGTCCTAAAAATTATCATTTTTCATCTCTGGATTGGGCTTTCAAATTAATTTGTGAGAAATCCGGGAAATGGGGCGGCACAGCAATACAAACAATACGATAAATCTTAGCAAAATAATTCAACCATTCAGTGAATTGATACCAAGAAGCATCACTAATTGACTTAGAAAATTTACGGTTCTTTACCAAGTTTCTAACTTTTAAAGCCTCATAGACCACCAGATCATTAGATTGGACTAACGCCAAAGCATATTTAATTGCTTTGTCTTCACGCTGTCTTGATACTTTAAGATGAAGCTTGGCAACTTTTACCCGTTGCTTGTGGTAGTTGTTAGACTGTTTCTTGCCTTTACGGAAACGTTTTGATAATCGTCTTTGTGCCTTTTTAAGACGCTTTTCTGATCTCCTTAAATAGCGTAGATTATCAACAGTATTTCCCTGAGCATCAGTATAAAACTCTTTTAAGCCCAGATCAATTCCTGTTACTTGTCCCGTTGGTTCATGGTTTTCTTGACGTTCTACATCAATTAGAAACTGGCAATAATAACCGTCAGCACGTCTAACAACTCTTACCCGTCTAATCTGTTGTTCTGAATAATAAACTAAGGTTCTTTGACTACACCATAAATCAAATTCTCCGGCTTTAAAACCATCACTGAATTTAATTTTACGTCTGTCATCGGATAGCTTGTATCCTGTTAGTTTATACTCAACAGAACGACTATATTTTTTAAACTTAGGAAACCCTTTCTTCCCTGATATCTTGGCACGACTGCTTGGTGCGGCGACATGCGCCATGAGATGGCGCGTCGGCGCTCCGCAATTCTGGTAGAACCTGTTAATTGATTGCCATGCCCTATCAGCAGCGGATTGACGGGCTTGAGAGTTTAATAAAGTTACCCAAGGTGTGTCTTTATTTTTAGCTAAGGTGATTTCCAAGAAAAAGTTTCCCACCCATTCTCAGAATCTGTTTGTAGAACATCTCAAATAAGCGAAAAGGGAAAAATAAAAAGTTGTTCGCGGATACTTTCCGCGAACAAAAACCTCCCTATCTAAAAGAAAGAAATACGCTAACTTTTAAATTAGCTTTGACTATTTTTAAAAAGGAAATTCACTTAATTTTACACTCTTATTAACTTTTTAGACTAACTGGGTCTAATCAAAATATCCCATTTAGGTAAGTGAGGATTACGTTCTAAACGTTTCTCAATTTCCTTCATCTCTTTTTTCGTTAAAGAAATGCCTTTTTGATAAACTTTTTTACTTAACTTAACTATCGGATTTAAGCCTTTCCATGTCATAGTTTTTACCCAAGCTAACATCGTTTGAGCATTTCTCAGAAGTGTTCCGTTCCAATGCCTCTCTAAAATTCCCCAACATCTTTCTATGGGATTATATTTACTGTGATAAGGAGGAAAATATAGTAATTGAATAGATTTCTTAGTTTGGTCGGCAAACTCTACCATTCTCTTCAAAAATTGCCTTCTTATTCCACTATTTTCTGGTCCATTATCAACTTTAATTTGGATGTTCTCTAGTTGCTGCTTTTCAGTTATACTAAGACTTGTCCACCATTGCTCCAAGTTATTTACCATGAAATCACTCGTTTTATAAGAACTTCCAAAAGTTACATAAAGTTGCCCTGTATCTTCATCTACAATCCCACAAGGAACGTATTTTTCTTTAGTTCCCATATCATGATCTTGAGCTTGATTATAACCTCTGGTTTGTCCGCCACGTGAATATTCTCCTATTTCCACAGTTGCTTTACAATCCATACTTAAACGTTTCACAGAAGGGTCTTTTTTTCTATCTTTTTTCTCTATATTCTCGAAGATAGCGTCCGTCTCCGAGATTTTTTTTTAGGTTTAGCTTTTACCACTTTTCTTAATCGATAGCCCAAACAATTTAAAATATCTGCCATTGTCGAAGCAGCAGGAACCTCCCCTCCATTATATCCTAGATTTCTTAATTGTTTAATGGCTTCAGCCGCCGTTAATCTTGTATAGGCAATGGGGTTATTAAATGTGGGGTTTTGTTGTGCGTGAGCTTCGGCTATTTCTTTCAATGATTGGGCAACTATTGGGTATCTTTCCTCCCATTTTTTACATCCACTATTGACTGATTGTAATCCTAAACACACTATCCCAGTTCGTTTTTCATGTAATCCAAGTTGAACATTTTTTCTCCCCCAACCAAACACGATTTCGGTTTGTCTGGCACTTCCTCCACAATACTTGAGACACATTTCAGCTTGAAATGAACGACGCTCTGCTCCCGTCATTTTTGAGGCTGCTAAACGTAAATCATCGACCATCGACGGGGTTAAGGGATGATTTGTCTGTTTTAGCTTTAATTTACTCTCTCTAATCTTTTTACCTCTTCATTTTAATCTATTTCTTCTGTTTTTTCAGACAAGCCAATTATGAAATTTTAAAGTTGTGTACCAAGATCCGCTAACTCTCTGTTCCTTTTATTTCTTGAAAGCCTTTAGTCCAAGCGATTACCCCCTATGGGAAAAGCTTTCTCGGAAATCACCTGATTATTAGCAAAATAATTTAATGATTCGTAAAAATTTAAGTCGATAAAAGAAAAGAGAATTTACGATTTTGTGATAAAAGGCAACAGTTGAAAAACTTAACAGTAAGATCAATAGGAGTAGAGAATTAACCCATCCTTGTTGCTGTGATCAAATCCTATTCTGCCCATACCCTACCGCAACAGAAACAATCCTGGCATACTTATTCTGTGGCGAAAACCCTAGAAACTTTGGGAACTAACCCCCAAAGCGGCTTAGATACGGAAAATGCTGCTCAACGACAACAGCATTATGGCCGCAACGAAATAGAAGAGAGCGCAGGCCGTAGTAACTGGGAAATACTACTCGATCAGTTTACTAACATTATGTTGATCATGCTGATCGTGGTAGCTATTATTTCCGGTATTTTAGATATTGTGGAATTACGCAACAGTGGCACAACTAAAAGCGGACTTCCCTTTAAAGATACTATTGCTATTTTTTCCATCGTTATCTTAAACGGACTTTTAGGCTATTTACAAGAAACCCGCGCCGAAAAAGCCTTAGCTGCTCTAAAAAAATTATCCTCCCCCCAAGTACAAGTAATACGAGAGGGAAAACGTCAAGAAGTGGATGCACCTCTATTAGTCCCAGGGGATATAATTTTAGTCGAAGCAGGGGACACGTTATGTGCTGATGGTCAAATTGTAGAAGGATCTCATCTACAAATACGAGAGTCAGCCTTAACAGGAGAGGCACACGCTGTTGAAAAAAATATCTTAACTCAAGGTTTACAAGAAGATACTCCTATCGGCGATCGCGTTAATATGGTCTTTACCGGAACAGAAGTGATCCAGGGAAGGGCAAAAGCTGTGGTTACCGGTACAGGAATGGACACAGAACTGGGGAAAATCGCCGAAATGTTACAATCGGTGGAAACAGAGGAAACCCCGTTACAGCGACGTATGACCCAGTTAGGGAACGTCTTGGTAACAGGTTCATTGGTGATGGTTGCCTTGGTAGTTGTTGGGGGAACCCTCAAAGCAGGTTGGGGACTCCTGCAAGAATTAATTGAAATATCCTTGAGTATGGCCGTTGCTGTTGTCCCGGAAGGTTTACCAGCAGTTATCACCGTTACCCTAGCCTTAGGAACCCAACGCATGGTTAAACGCCACGCCTTGATCCGTAAACTGCCAGCAGTGGAAACTTTGGGATCGGTTAACGTTATTTGTTCCGATAAAACAGGAACCCTAACCCAAAATAAAATGGTTGTCCAAGAAGTAGAAACCCTCGAAGGCAACTATCAAGTAACAGGAACAGGATACGAACCAGTTGGGGAGTTTATTTGTAGCGAAGCGAAAAGTAGTATTCGTTGTAGTCGTTTTGGTGCCTTAGAAGCCTTATTATTTACAGGGGTATTATGTAATGATGCTCATTTGTCCCAAGAAGGCAACGACTGGAACATTATGGGCGATCCCACCGAAGGATCTTTACTCGCTTTAGCCGGCAAAGCGGAGTTACAACAGTCAGTCTTGGAAAAACAATATGCAAGAGTTGGAGAGTTTCCCTTTACTTCCGAACGCAAACGCATGAGTACGATCTGTCAAGGTAGTCAAACAGGCGAGCGCTTGCCCAGTTGGCAAAGTCAAGGAGATCATCAATATCTCTTATTCACCAAGGGTTCCCCCGAATTAATTTTAGAACGATGTCAATATTATCAACAAGGAAAACGGGTTCATCCTTTAACCGAGGAACAAAAAGAACAAGTATTGCGCGGTAATAATGGTATGGCGAAACGTGCTTTACGGGTGTTAGGGTTGGCCTATAAACCTTTAGAACAGATACCAGACGCAACGGAAGCAGAAGAAGCAGAACAAGGGTTAGTTTGGTTAGGGTTAGTGGGAATGATGGATGCACCTCGACCAGAAGTTAAGGCCGCTGTTGCGAAATGTCGGGCTGCTGGTATTCGTCCCATCATGATCACAGGGGATCATCAAGTCACCGCCCAAGCTATTGCGCAACAGTTAGGTATTATCCAAGCAGAGGATCATATTTTAGGGGGACGAGAGTTAGAAAAGTTATCCCAACCCCAGTTAGAGGAAGAAGTAGAAAGGGTCAGCGTTTATGCCCGTGTTTCCCCCGAACATAAATTACGCATTGTCCAAGCATTGCAGAAGCGCAATAAATTTGTGGCTATGACTGGCGATGGGGTGAACGATGCTCCCGCCCTCAAACAAGCTGATATCGGTATTGCTATGGGTATTACAGGTACGGATGTGAGCAAGGAAGCTAGTGATATGGTCTTGCTGGATGATAACTTTGCCAGCATTGTTGCTGCCACGGAAGAGGGACGGGTAGTTTATAGCAATATTCGTCATTTTATTAAGTACATTTTGGGTAGTAATGTGGGGGAAGTAATTACTATTGCTGCTGCCCCATTAATAGGACTCTCTGGTGTGCCTTTAATCCCCCTACAAATTCTTTGGATGAATTTAGTAACCGATGGTTTACCGGCGTTAGCTTTGGCAGTGGAACCGGCTGATCCTCATATTATGGAACGTCCTCCTTCTAGTCCCCAAGAAAGTATTTTTGCTCGTAGTTTGGGGTCTTATATTGTTCGTATTGGCATCATTTTTTCTATCGTTACTATTACTTTGATGCGTTGGGCTTTTAATGATGCACAACAACCTGGACACGATCCTGAAAGTTGGAAAACAATGGTCTTTACCACCCTTTGTATTGCCCAGATGGGTCATGCGATCGCTGCTCGTTCCAGTACCCGTTTAGCTATAGAAATGAATCCCTTTTCTAACCTTTATCTTTGGGCTGCTGTTATTGTTACGACGATTCTACAATTAATGTTAGTTTATGTTGCTCCGTTACGGGCTTTCTTTAATACAAGGATGTTAACAGGAGAACAATTAGTTATCTGTTTACTGTTTAGTAGTTTGATGTTTGTTTGGGTAGAGTTTGAAAAGATTATCTTACGTCTTTATCGTAAATTTAAACATTAATCCCTTGTAGGGGTCAACGGCCGTTGACCCCTACGAAAAGCAGAATGGATGCTTTTTTAATGAACTAAATGTACATCTTAAGTTTATATTATATACACGACAAGCTTATACTATTAAAATAACATGTATTTTAAATACTTGATTTTATGCAATTACCAACCTTTAACGATATTTGGCAAGATAGTTTACAATGGCAACCCACACAAGAACAACTAGAACAATGGGAAAAACTTTACCAAGAAATCATATTAATTAATCGTCAAATTAATTTAACTCGAATCACCGAACCTAACGACTTTTTGGAAAAGCATTTATGGGACTCCTTAGCTGGTGTAATAGGTTTGGATTTTTTGAACTATGAAGATTCATTAAAAGTAGTTGACATTGGTACAGGCGCAGGGTTTCCTGGTCTTCCCATTAGTATTATTTTTCCCCATTGGCAACTAACATTACTAGATTCAACTCGTAAAAAAATCAATGTGATTAAACTATTTTTAGAAGCATTAAAATTAAACAATTCTCAAACATTTATTGGTCGTGCAGAAGACATAGGACATATCCCAGAACATCGAGAACAATATGATTTAGGGTTAATTCGTGCAGTAGGAGAACCCTCTGTTTGCGCTGAATATGTTTTACCCTTTCTCAAAGTAGGAGGAATCGGGGTTTTATATCGAGGAAACTGGCAAAAAGAAGAAGAAATAAACTTAAATAATGCTTTAAAACAATTAGGAGGCAAACTTATCTTAGTCAAACAGTTTGAAACCCCTTTAACTAAAAGTATACGCCACTTTATTTATGTTGAAAAAATTACTAATATTCCTGAATATTTCCCTCGTCCTGTAGGTATTCCTAAACAAAATCCATTATAATTTTCAATCAATAACTATTATTAAAGGTAACAGGACGAATCCCTGCCCATACCAGGAAGGTAACATAACCTAAGACTGCACCTACGATGAGAAAGTAGGTTTGGGGTAAACGGAAGAGTTTTTGCCAAGATACACCAAACATAAGAATTTCTGAGAGTAGAGGTAGGTTGAAACCCTACCCCTTACTATAACCAAAATCATTTCTAAAGGGGAGCAACTTGAATCTCAATAGTTGCTGTAACTTCGGGATGAAGTTTCACCGTTGCTTCGTAGAAACCAGTTTTATTAATGTCAGGAACAGTAATACCCCGACGGTCCACTTCTTGGTTGGTAGCGGCTTGGATAGCTTCAGCCACTTCTGAACTGGTAACAGTTCCAAAAATAGCCTCTCCTTCCCCAACTTCTTTACGGATAGTAAAGCGTTTGATGGTTTCCAGGGCTGTTTTGCGACCTTCAGCCTCTTGTCTTTGGGCCAAGAGTTTTTGTCTTTCTTTTTCCTTGCGTTGTTCAACCTGTCTGAGAATTCCAGGTGTAGCAAGAGTGACTAATTTTTTAGGAATTAGATAATTTCTAGCGTATCCTGGGGCAACTTCCACTAAATCGCCGTTTTGACCTAATTTATTAATAGATTCATTCAATACTACTTGAACTCGTTTTGCCATGATCGGTTATCCCTTTTGTAATTTTTTACCGCAATCTTTAATTATACAATAATCATCAAACACCACCAGTGATCGCTTAGTGGTCATACCTCAGAAAAAAATGGTTGTCCCGTTAAGGATTAAGTCTCGTGCCGAGATGATCGACGCAGCTATGGCCGAACGAGCAGAATGTGTTATGCTCAGGGAGCAGGCTTATATCCCAGATTCCGCACTTCAAAATGTAGTATAAAAAAATACATAGTTTCAAAAAGTCCGAAAATCATACCTGGGCAAGAATATTTCTCTTTTCATTAAATTTTTAGGAAAAATAATCAAATTAAGAAGATTTATACTCATTGAAAACTTAGTAAGACTCAGCACAAACGAAGGAGAGTTTCCTCTTCTCATTTGATATCATTAGACTCTTATTCTTTTATTATTTTTGCTTTATCCAATTCAATTTATAGATAATATCTTTGACAAGATGCAGGTAATAAACTCAATATAAAACGCCTTTCTTCTGTTAAATTGACAATTTGTTTAACTCCGTTTAAAATCACATAATGAATACCTTGAAAACATTGAAATATCCACCTCAAAGTCGGACGCAATGTTACTTTCCCTACTTGATTATTTATTCCTTTTTTGACTCTTTTTAAACAATTTCTTAATTCTCTTTGCCCCAAGTTATAAATCAACAAACACAAAGACATTAAAAATAACATTGTTTCTATTCTTTCTGGTTTTTCAACGAAGAAACTATCAGTAAAAAATAAGGGATCTTTCAAAAATCGAAATCCTCTTTCCGTAGATTGCTGGTTTTTATAAGTTATCAGAATTTCACTAGCTTCTAATTTATTTTCCTCTACTAAGTTAGTTGCTAAAATAAATTTTCCTGCTTCTTTAGTCTTTCTACTTATCTCTTCATCTTTTTTGATGATCAGACTAATCATTTTATAAATCTTTTCCTTTTTTTTCGAGTAAGTTTCAATCAGTTCAACTTCTTTTATTTCCAACAATCTCAATTTTTTATTAATAGCTTTTAATTTATATCGAGCAGCTTGAGGATGTTCAAATTCTTCAGATTGTATTTCTTTAAGAAATTTTTGGGATTTCTTCTCTTCTTGGGAAAGTTGTTTTTCTAGTTTTTCCAAATCACTTTTCTGTCTTTTTTCACTCAAGACTATTAACCAAGTTTGCTTGATTCCACCATAAGTAACAATTTCTTCTTTCCAGGTATAACTTTCTAAATTTAGGTCACTTCTTTTTTCTTTATCTTCATCTTTTACTTCTTCCACCTCTATATTTTGCACTAATTCTTTTGCTTTTTTTATGGTCATTGGAACTCTCGTTATCCATTTTAAATGTTGGATTAGTTGGAGATTTTCTTGACCATATAAAGCACTATCACAAACCATGATACTATCAAACTTTATTTGCTTTTTGAATTCTACTAAAACTTTTCCAAATACAGCTTTATCAGATTCATTTCCATCTCCTACTCTCACAAATAATGGAATATCTCCATCTTGGCTTGTTATTAAATCCAAGACACATTGTTTTAAGTCTGGTCTATGATCCCGAGAATATCCTTTCTTAATAAGAATTGGTCTTTCTTTAATAATTTTTTCTTCTTCCTGTTTCTCTTTATCTTCTTCCCTTTTATATTCTCCATCTAAATGAAATGATGTGGAATCTAAATGGGAGTATTTAAGGTCTATTTTAATTTTTTTAATTACTTCTAAAACTACTTCAATAAAAATATCATTTAGTCCATATTTATATAATTCATCCATTACTCTCCCAATTTTATCATCATTAAGGTAATCAGGTTTAATTCTTTCTCCTAACAATTTCTCAATGGCTTTATCTTGAAAAAACTGACTGAATAAATATAGAGGTCTTGAAACAAATCCTAGTCCATTGATTAAAATAGACTTAACTACTGTACCTGCTGAGATTTTTTCTCTAACATCTATTCCTAATTTATTATTAATTATTTTGACTATTCCTATTTCATCAATTAAACCAGCTACTATCCCTAAATGGTCTAAATTTTTAACTTGTATTTCTTCTAAATAAGACATTTTTCGCTCTTTTTTTACAGAGGAAACAACTTAAGCAATTATCCCACTTTTTTGTCTTCAAGAGCTTAAGCAATTATACTTAATTATTAACCCCAGGCTTGTAGTATTTAATGCTACTTTTTGAAGTGCGGAATCTGGGTTATATGAGAGAGGGGTCGATGCTGCTCCCAAAAACATACTCAATCTTGTCTAAACTTACTCATATTAGTAGAGAGTAAGTTTGAGTAAGTTTTATATAGCGGTGTAGCTACTCTGATTGAAGTCTTATCTCGAATACAAGCCCATCAATTAATCAAACAACCAGCGCAACTAATGGCATTTAGACTCGTGCAAATTTTGCACTTCTATAAGGTAGTCTTAATAGAACCTTAAAGAGCCTAGCCAAACCATGTGTGTCTATGGTATATTTTTCATGAAAAAAATTATTGAGGAGTTTGTTATTAAAGAATTGAAATCAATTAGATCATAGAGTAAAGTTGTATATTATTAGAGAATTATGAAGGCTAAGTCCCTAGCAAGGGAAGCTTAGCTATGATAAATGTTTTAGGATTTGAATGATGGTAAACCATGGGAAATTTTTAACAGATTGCTCAAGGAACAACTTTGACAATCAGTCTATAATAACAGGAGTTTGCCTGTGTCCAATGATTCGAGCCTTGTCTAAAAAAGAAAATTTTTAGGCCATACTTACTAAACAAAATAACAATAATCCCAAAAGAAAAAAATGCCCCAAGTCGCACTTTCTACTTTCACCAACCTAGATATCTATCCTGGTGCGGTAGTTGAAAATCTCGGAACCCTATTAACCTTTAATTTCGAGCTTGATGAACCCGCTCGTGTTGGTGGTTTAAAAATTTATGTTGATAGCGATACTCCAGGAATTCTTGGTCGTCTTGACCTATCGGCACTGAACGATAACCCCGATTTCTTATCCAATTTAACAGTTAATCAAGAGTCCTTTGAGAACTTTACTGGTAGCGGTTTCGTAGTCACAGTTGAGGCCGGAGCAAAATCCGCTTCCCTGACGCTTCCAGCCCTCGATATAGCCGACTTAAATGGGTTAGACCTAACCACATTTACCCTCACAACCAGAGAAGAAACCGATAGAACAACACAAACCGATCCCGTTACCGGTGATCAAGGTAGCGACTTAAATACTGTGGAAGCAGATGGGTTTCCCATTGGGGATTATACAGTTGACCCGGAATCTGCCAGTAGCAGAGTTTTATTTGCTGATAACGTAGCAGATTTACCACCACTGCCAGTTGTAAGTTTTAGCACCACCCCACAAGTGGTCAATGAAGCCGAAGGAACATTCCTAGTGATGGACTTCAGCTTTGAAGGAGAAATCCCTGATGAAGGGGTTACCGTCAACCTGGAAGGGGATGCAGCCCGCATCATGGAGCAGTTTGACGTAGTCCAAGCTGGTATTGACCAAGAGACAGGAAACATCTTCTATCGCTTTGATGAGGACTTTGTTAACTCTGACAATATTGTAGGAGGTATTTTAGATCCCTTTTCCTTGGAAGATGGAGATCCGGCAGAAAATAATTCCGACCCCGAAGCTGCAGGAGACGCTTTCCTCAGTAGTTTCAGCTTTACTATCACCGAAAACACCGCCAGTATTAGACTTCCGGTGTTAGATGACTTTGTACAAGAAGACGATGCCACCTTTACTTAGGGTTTGCTGAAAAAGTTTCTCCAAAATTTATGCCACTTTTGACCAAGAATTTTCTGACAAATCAATAAGTTTTAGTACATAAAAATTGTTTAAAGTATAATCAAAATTAATGAAAGGCGGTTCGATGAGTTCCCCTGTTCTATTATTAGTAAATAAGGACAAAAAAAGCGACAAAAACTGTCTCAGAAGTTTAGAAAGATTGACAACTAAAAATGTAATAGCAATAGATGTAATGGAGGTTTCAGGGAGTTTTGTCATCACGAGATTTAGGCTAAATCTTCGTTTAGCTTGTCCAAACTTTCCCTCAATAGCATTACGGAAGCATTCATCGGAGTGGGCTTGTTTCTTTTCTTCTTCACTGACATTTTTCGGAGGTCTTCCTAACTTCGGACCACTGATTCTTATCCCTCTTTCCTTACACCAATTTCTGTTTTCCCTAGTTCGATAAATTTTATCTACATGGACGGATTCGGGATAATAGCCAAACGTTTTTTTATACTTTTCTACTTGTTCTTTTAAATGACAAGATTCATTGAAGTTTTCCCAACTTATTTTGTCTAGAAACACATAGTTATCTACACAGCTTACTGAGAGTTTAGCTCCAAACTCTATTGGTTTTCCTGCTTTTCCCCTCACTATTGGACGAATATGCCGTTGAGTTAAACTTACAATTCTTTGAGGAACACTCTGGGTCTTATTCTCCCACATTGACTGTTGTTGTTCATAAACTTTTTTGATAGTCTCTAGACAATTTTTCTGTCTTTTACTCAGATTTTCCAGGGAAGCCCCAGCTTGAATTAAGTCTTCTATATTTCCTAAATTTTTCTTAAGGTATTTTAACTGTTTCCCGATAGCTTTTCTTCTTTCTTGATAAGATACTTTTCGTTTTTTAGCTACTTTTAAGTATTCCTTTCTAGCAATTATTCTAGAAGTTCTCGGCTTTTTTCTCAATTTTACTCTTAATGGTTTATAAAGATTATCTATTATTCTTTCTGTCTCAATTCTGGCTTGATTTAATATGCCTAAATCCGTTGGGTATTTGATGTCTGCTGGCGCACAAGTCGCATCTAAAATTAGTTTACCTTTATTTTTTATTTTTTCTCCTTTTTCTTGGAGACAATCCTTTTTTTTTACTTCTTTATCACTCTTGTCTATTTCTCTTTTTACTATTTTTTTATTGATTTTGTTTATCAATTCTCCATCAATTCTTTTCCTAAAATGAACTAGCATTGAAGATTCCAGTGGTGGCTCTTGTTGATAACAATTTAAACCTATAAAGTATTGTAGATAGGGATTTTCTCTAATCTGTTCTATAGTTTCTCTATCACTTGTTCCTAATTTTTCCTTAATAATTAATGTCCCTAATGCCATTCTAAATAGTTTGGCTGGCGCACCTTTTTCTGCTGAAAAAAGTTTAGCATATTCTTCCTCAAAATCATCCCAAGGTATCAACTCTGCCATGATTACCCAACGATTATTGGGGGACAATTTGCCCTCGAAAGGTAATTCAAATTTTTCTGGGGGCGATAAAGGTTGCTCCTCTTTTCGATACATTTGTTCTTGACCAACAACTGGGAGGTGTTTCTACCAATTATAGCGGTTTGTAGCCGACAAAGCTGATCTTTTTTGCGATCGCGAATATGGGTGTAACCTTTTAAAGAATAGGGTTTTGCTTTTATTCAGCAAACCCTACTTATAGCCCAGCACTAGAATCAGCAGTAGAATCGGGTTACCTTGTTGACCCCGATGTTAATAGTGGCACCTTCACCCTCACCGAGGGAGTTGAACCAGCCACCAGTCCCACCATTGGGGTAACCGTCGGCTCCACAACCCTAATTCGAGACGAACAAACAGTGATGGAACTGACCTTCACTAGCGAAGGTGATATTCCCGCTGAAGGTGTAGTGGTACTCCTAGAAGGACCTCCCAAGGGGTTTGCTGAGTTTGATTTTAGCGAACCAATCAATATCACCGGTGGAACCATAGTTGGCACCGATGACATCGCCAGTACATTGTCCCTCCTCATCACAGATCCCACTGCAACAGTTGAACTGCCTGTGTTGCTAGAAGAAGAGGGGCAAGAGACCATAGTCTTACCCTTCACTTTAATAGATGGGGAACAATACGAAATTGACCCAGAGGCTAGTGCCATAGAAGTTACCATTCAGGATCCTCCTGTAATAAGCCTTGGGTTGTTGGGTGGAACCTTTAACGGGAATGATTTAATAGTCCCTCACTTAGTAGAACAAGCAGACGGAATTCCTATCTTAAGTGTGGTGCTAGAATCAGATGGTACCATTCCCGAAGGTGGTTTGATTGTTGATGTCAATACCGACCTAGCAGATATCACCCAGTTAGTCAACGAACCCCAATTTAATCCCATCGCCTTTGGTGGTCAAGTTATTAGTGCGATTTACGACGAAGCAGGAATCGCCACAGGGTTACGGGTTCGTATGGATGACCCCAACACTGTTGTGAATTTCCAGAACGGTGTGGGTTTTGATGCCACCGGACCCCAAACAGTCAGTTTCTTTGTTGAAGAGGGAGACCGTTATATTTCCACTGGGGAAGCAGCCAGTATAACGGTGTATGACACATTAGACCAAGTACCACCACCACCAGAACCCCTGCCAGAAGTTGGAGTTACTATTGCTGGAGGCGGTATTAGTCAACAAGTGCCACCCCTAGTGGAAGGAGAAGGGGACATTACCTTGGAACTTACTGTTGAAGGGGAAATACCCACAGACGGGGTAATCACCTATCTAAAAACCGATCAAGAAGCTGGGTTAGGGGAGTTCGATCTGCTCAACGCCGAAGTAGTTGGAGGGCTTTTCCCCAGTCCTGATGGTGACGGAGAAGGCTTTTACTTCAAGGTCACCGAACCCACGGCCACTATTACCGTTCAAGCGGCAGTAGACGACATAGAGGAAGGCATTGAAACCATTGATTTCTCCCTACAATCTGTCCCTGGATACACCATCGATGATGACGCTCAGGGAATTTCTCTGGAGTTAGCTGATGATGAGAATAGCAAAATTCAGGTTAGCATCGACAGTAGCCCCATCGATCTAGTTGCAGAAGAAGAAACCCTCGCTACCATTACCCTCAATCTCAGTTCTCCCCCTCCAGCAATAAAACCAATTCCCTCACGAGACGGAACCCCCCCAGAAGCAGGAATACTGATAACGGTACAAACAGATGGTTTACAAGAGTTTAACCTGGATAGTTTGACTGCCACAGGAGGGAACATTGTCAATGTCAATACCGATACCGGAACCATTGACATCCGAGCTCTTGAACAAACAGTAACGATTACGGCTACAGTAGCCAACGATGGGGAGGCAGAAGGACTAGAAACCGTCCTCTTTACTTTAGTCGAACCAGGGGAAGATGCAGATTATCAAATCAGTACCACCAACCCTGAGCAGAATCAAGTCAGCTTCGATATCTATAACACCCTCAACGAAAGTCCAGTCAGGGTAGAAAGTGCAGAATCTGACGATACCATCGCCATCTCCATTCCCATTGCAATCAACGTGGATGACGACGGGAGACCAACTGTAAGTATCGAGGTTGACGAAACGGAGTTAATTGAAGGAGATGACGTTACTTTTAGCTTCGACGCTCTAGGAGGAGTTGATCTGCTCCCCTCCCCTAATGAGCCTGTAACCATTCTTGTTAATGGGGATACCTTGGGAGGTTTAGCTGAATTTGAGTTATTTGATGAGAATAACAACCCCTTATTTACCACAGTGGGCATTGAGAGCGTCTCAATTTTAGATGATGAGACTAACTTTTCTGCTGTTCTCATTGACCCCGACGCTAGTATTACCTTCTCTGTGGTTGATGATGGACTAAATGAAGCGGAAGAGCAATTCACCTATACCTTGGCCGATGAGCAACCAGATTACTTTGTTGACCCCAATGCTGAGAGTGTTACTATCACCATTGAAGGTGTAGATGGCATATTTTTTGGTACACCTGGTCGAGACATATTTGATGCTGGTTTGACTCCTCCTGGCTTCGATGGCGTTAATAATACGGTATTCGCCCGTGAAGGAGATGATCTGATTGACACCGTAGGAGGTAGCGGTGGTAATACTCTTTACGGGGAACAGAACAATGATACCTTTATCCTCCGCAGCAATGATACAGCCTTTGGTGGAGAAGGTGAAGATAGTTTCTTCCTCTTAAGGGGTGATAACATCATCACTGGGGGTCCAGGAGCCGATGAATTCTGGTTGGTTGCATCTGATATTCCTGAGTCTCTCAACATCATCAACGACTTTAACGACATAGATGGAGATGTCTTGGGTATTGCTTCACTCGACTTCGATCAACTGACCATCAGCGATGCCAACGGAGACACTTTAATTGCCGCCGGAGGCAATCCATTCGCCAGACTGATTGGAGTTGATGCAAATAGTTTGAGTGAGGATAACTTTATCATTGTCTAATTAATGGATAGGGGCTTAATAATTGGACTTTGGACAAAAAACAATTATTAGCGTAAATTTTACGCTAAACATATCTCCAGAGCTAAAATAGAGAATTAAGGTGATTTTAAAAACTCTCTTTCCATCTTTTTAGGGGATTTTAAATATTAAATAGCTTCATTCAGTTTCGGTTCCAATATAGATATCTAAGTAGCTTTCCGTTAGAGATTGAATGACTCGTTCTAATTCATCAATGAGATTTCTTCTAGTGAGTTTTTCTACAGCATCAATATGAGCAGAACTTCCGGCTCGTCCTAAATATTTATATTTGGTTTTTTTCTCATTATTAGTGGCCATAGGAAAAATTGATTCAGCAGCCTGTAGTTTATAATACCAGTAGATTGTTCCCTTTCCATTAACCTGATAACGAATAATATGACAATTAGCTGGTGCTACTTCCCCTTCCCGTTCAATTTTCTTTATTTTCTGTTTAAGAGAGCGAATTAGACTCTTAATTTGTTTGGCTCTCAGGTGGACATCTTGACTGGTCTTAAGTTCGGAATGTGATGACATTAGCCTTAACTGTAACAAACAACCTCTTTTGATGTTAGCGTATATATTTCGCTAATTTATAAGGTAATAAATTTTAAAAATGACCAAAAATGAAACGGCTACGTCTGTCGAGGAATTCCTGGTGTGGAGGTCTAACCTCTTCCAAGGACTAAAAGCTAGAAAAGAAACTATTATAGAATTACTCGATGCCCTCTCCAGTAACCAACAAGCTCACTCAGTCGTTGAATTGTCTCTCAATCCTTTATTTAGAAGAGATTATAACAGTTTATATAGAGGAATTCAAGAGTTTTTACCCACTCAAACTGACCCTAATTATGAACAGAGAATTGAGACTTTATTTTCAGCGGTATCGAGAACAATTCCTCCCACTTCAAAACATTATAACTTATTTGGTATTGACACAACTCCCTGTCCACGACGGTTTGCCGAAACGTTAGCGGATAAAACCTTTATTCATTACCCCAATCCAATTAAGGGAAATAAACCCATTAATATTGGACATTGTTATTCCGTTGTCTGCGCTTTACCTGACCAAATAGACACAGAAAAAGTCCCTTGGGCTGTCCCCTTATCAGGAGAGCGAGTCCCCTCTAAACATAAAGGAGTAAATCAAGGCAATCAACAACTAAAAAAAATCTGGCAAAGTTCTTTATTTTCTGATAAATTATCTGTCTTAGTGGCTGATAGTGACTACAACCAAAAGGATGTTATTGGGGAACAAGTTAAGCATGAAGACGTAGTTACTATTACAAGAGTTAGAAGTGACCGAGTTTTTTATCGTCAATTTATTCGGGACCCAAATCAAGCCAAGACTTCGGGACATCCCCGTTGGTATGGGGATAAATTTGACCTTAAAGATGACCAAACTTGGACTGAACCTGATGAAGTTCATCATGTTCCCTTTACAACGAAAAAAGGTCGTCAATTAACACAGTGACTATTTCGGGATGGAAACAGATGTTAATGAGAGGAACTAAAAACTATAAAATGAACAATCACCCCTTTACTTTACTCCAGATTGTTGTCAGAGCTCAAGAAAGAAATAGTATTTGGAAAACTATGTGGCTTATTGTTATTGGTTCTCGGCGCGATGAGTTAAGTTTAGTTGATTGTTATCAGTGTTATCGACAACGTTATGACATGGAACATCTTTTTCGATTTGGTAAACAAAGATTATTGATGATATCTTATTTAAATCCCGATGTACATCATGAAGAAAATTGGTTTAAACTAACACTTCTTTCTTATGTAAATTTGTGGGCTGCCAGAAAATTAGCTGTGGTTTTACCCCGTGATTGGGAACAGTATTTGAAGACTAATAAATCCATCAAAATCACCCCTAGTCTAGTTCAAAGAGACTTTTCAAGAATAATTACGACCTTGGGGACTTTCGCCAAATTTCCCAAACGTCGAGGTTTTTCTTCCGGACGTATTAAAGGTTACAAAAAAGCCCCACGAACTCGTCATGATGTTATCAAGAAAGGGAGCAAAAAATCAACTAAAAACTTAAAAGCTCCTTAGTTTTCCTCAGAATCTATAGATTAGCCCTATTTGTCAGCCAATTTTATTGACTGATACAGAGCCGATATTTTGGGATTTTAGTTTAGCGTAAAATATACGCTAACAAGCTTTTTTTTGTCCAAAGTCCAATAATAATATTATTAAGCCCCTACAGTTTTTTACCTACAATGTCGGATGAATGCCCCCGCTACATTTTTCGAGCTAAATACTCACCAAAATCTTTAGTCCTGAGTGTGCGAAGGATCACGGGGGATGAAATACGACCAATAAATTAACGCAAAGCAAAGATTTTAATTCTCGCTAATTTGGGTAAACTATGTTAGACTTAATTTATCCGAGGTCGAAGGTTAATAAATGCTAGTTGTAGAAGCTAAACTTAAAAACGGAACACTAGAGCAGTACCAGAAACTAGATGAAGCCATTAGGACATCCCAGTTTGTGCGTAATACCTGCGTGAGTTATTGGATGGATAATAAGGGGATAACCCGTAATGACCTCCAAAAACTTTGCTCTACATTAGCTAAAAATAAAGACACACCTTGGGTAACTTTATTAAACTCTCAAGCCCGTCAATCTGCTGCTGATAGGGCATGGCAATCAATTAACAGGTTCTACCAGAATTGCGGAGCGCCGACGCGCCATCTCATGGCGCATGTCGCCGCACCAAGCAGTCGTGCCAAGATATCAGGGAAGAAAGGGTTTCCTCAGTTTAAAAAATATAGTCGTTCTGTTGAGTATAAACTAACAGGATATAAGCTATCTGATAACAGACGTAAAATTAAATTCATTGATGGATTTAAAGCAGGAGAATTTGATTTATGGTGTAGTCAAAGAACATTAGTTTATTATTCAGAACAACAGATTAGACGGGTAAGAGTTGTTAGACGTGCTGACGGTTATTATTGCCAGTTTCTTATTGATGTAGAACGTCAAGAAAACCATAAACCAACGGGACAAGTAACAGGAATTGACTTGGGCTTAAAAGAGTTCTACACTGATGCTCAGGGAAATACTGTTGATAATCCACGCTATTTAAGGAAATCAGAAAAACGCCTTAAAAAAGCGCAAAGAAGATTATCAAAACGGTTCCGTAAAGGTAAAAAACAGTCTAACAACTATCACAAGCAACGGGTAAAAGTTGCCAAGCTTCATCTTAAAGTATCAAGACAGCGTAAAGACAAAGCAATTAAGGATGCTTTGGCGTTAGTCCAATCTAATGATTTGGTAGTATATGAAGCTTTAAAAATTAGAAACTTGGTGCGGAATGCACCGCCGCTTTCCACTGCCGACCCTGCTGGATTTGAAATCCAGCAGGAACGCGGCAGCGCATTCCACGCCTTGAATTCAATTCAAGGTAGGTCGGCGGTAAAAAACCGTAAACTTGCTAAATCGATTTCTGATGCTTCTTGGTATCAATTCACCCAATGGTTGAATTGTTTTTCTAAGATTTATCGCATCATTTGTGTTGCTGTACCTCCCCATTTCACCACTCAAGACTGTTCAGTTTGTAGCACAAGAGTTCAAAAGTCATTAAGTACGAGAACTCATCAATGTCCGAACTGTAAAACAGTCTTAGATAGGGATCATAACGCAGCAATTAATATTCTTAAAAAGCGATTCAGCGCGGTCTTGGGGGTTTCCCCCATGAGCGACTGAATCAAGAAGGGGTTGAAATATTTGGGAGAACATCTCAACGGTAGTGTAGGGCATACACAAACCGGAGCCAGTGCGGTCTTGGGGTCTCCCCAAGTAGAGCAACTGGCGTACCCAAACGCCTTGGGAGAGTCCGACCTCTGGATTATCAATGGTAACATTGATAATCTAAGTTGTCTCGTTGAACAAGGAATTTCTAGCAGTGATGTGGAAAGAATCCCCCGTTAAACTTCGTTGTAACGGGGGAGTATGTCAATGAATAATAATGGGTTTTAAACCTAGACCTCTCAAACTTTGTTCTGCTTTTTGAGCATTATCTTTATCACTAAATAATCCCACTTGTAACATAGATCTACCTTGATAAGATGTGGAAAAAGCTTCAGGAAACAGCGATCGCACCCGAGTCTTATCTCTACTACTATTAACCGCAACCACCACCCGATAACTTTGAGTAGTGCCTGTGGAACGAGAGGGCGATCGCATAGCATTGGGGGAAGGAGGAGGAACCACACCACTAACACTTTTAGTAGTTGGAGGTTGCAGAGGAGGGAGTTCCGAAAAATTTGGTAAGGGTGGGGGTTCGTTAGATACCAAAGGGGTTGGGGGAGGAGGTAACTTACTATTAGAAGGTCTAGAGTTGAAGTTGTTACCTAGAGAAACAGGAGAGGGTTGAGTTTCTGCGGTGAAAGTTTGTTCTTGTACAGGAGGCTCAAATTCAGATACCATAGTGGATGAATCACTGGGATTATCAGCCGGTTGGGCAAGAATAGCGGTACTATCCCCTGTTAAGTAGACATGGCTTAATACTCTGCCATTATAAGCCCGTCGGGTGAATCGCCAGCCCTGATCTAAATCAATCTTCAAAAACCCTTCTGCCATTCCTTGGGTTCTTCCTACAACTATATCCGGTTGACTAGGATCTTTGCGATGGGTTCCCACTAACACTAATTCCCCGTTCCGTCGAACCAGTCTTAACAAATAGTGGAGTCCTAAGTCTTGTCCGTCGATGCGAAGAGAATAACCATTACTACCTGTACTCCTTTGACAACTACCAGCAAAATTGAAGTTGAGGAGCAAAGGATCAATGGTGGTCACTGAGTTTGATTGTATTTCTGCCCAACACTGTCGCTTTCCTGGGATTTGTCGTATAATCAGTAAGTCGTATTTATTTCCTCCATAGGGTCTGGCGATCGCCATAAATTCCTCTTGGTTTACTTCTTGTTCATAAAAAGGAGATGCGTCAGCAGCCAACCAAGGAATTATACTGGTCAAAGCGAAGGTGCTAACAACAACAAGCTTACGGATAAGTGTGAGTTTCATAGTCTCTACCATTGCATAATCACAACAAGACCAACACAACAGTGTATGTCCATGTCTGCGATCATGACGGCTCTTATCAGTAGAATGTTGCTAACAATTGATTTGAGCCAGTATTTTCCCATACTCACCCAAAAAAAGGGTTAACCTATCAGTGGTCAACCCCAAGCTTGGGAACGCGCGCTAAATCTTAGCTGTGAAGAACTAAATTGATATTAGCTGTGCCTAAGTTACGCTGCTTAACTTCTGCTAAGGTCTTGTTAACAGCATACTTTTGATTGATGGAGTTGATTAACTCGGTTTGGTTATGCTTCTTAGCAACACCCCAAAGGTCAGCAATCAAGTCAAAGCTACCGTCGCTATTGCGAGACCAGCCAAGATCGTATTCGCCATCAAGAACAGCAACGATATCAGAACGAACGCGCTGACCGTTATAACCTCTTACGTCAGCTTCGGTTTTTACAAAAATACCGAGGTCGCGTAAAGAAGCTTGTAAAATTTCAGCATCTGTAATTTTGGTACGGAGAGTGCTAAAGTGAGACATTTTCGATTTCCTCCAGTGGAACAGAAGTTAACAACGACAATTTAGGTTTATTTCGGTCGTTTCATGAGAACGACTTTTGATAGGCTGCTAGCCAAAAGCTAGCCTTTGCACCTGTTGGGAGCAGGTGAAAGCTTGTTAGAACTCCAATCGCTGATACTCAGCGACGGAGGCTGAAGCAGGTCGCGCTCTTTGCCTAGCCCAGTCCCGTAGGGCTGTTACCTGTTCAGTCATGGTGCGAGATAGGGGTAGTGTGGATTTAATGGCAGCAATAATATCAAGCCGCGTAAACTCCCTATCTTGAGCAAAAGCTTCATACATCGCTGCAATGATAGCTTGCTCTATTTCTGCACCGGAAAATCCATCGGATACCTTAGCCAGTTGCTCAATATCGAAGCGAGATATTTCTGAGCGACGCTTACTAAGGTGAATATTGAAAATAGCTTGACGTTCTTCTAAACTTGGCAAATCCACAAAAAATATTTCGTCGAATCTCCCTTTGCGTAAGAACTCTCCTGGTAGCCGTTCAACACGGTTTGCCGTAGCCATAACGAATACAGACGAGGTTTTTTCCTGCATCCAGGTTAAAAAGGAGCCAAAAATACGACTCGATGTCCCGCCATCTGAATCTGCTGATCCGGCACTACCAGCAAAGGCTTTGTCTAATTCATCGATGAAGAGTATGGCAGGGGAAATTGATTCTGCGGTTTTGAGAGCGTTTCTCAGGTTGGCTTCCGAACGACCTACAGCCGAATCATAAACCCGACCCAAATCTAACCTTAGTAATGGCAAACCCCATAGTTTAGAAGTGGTCTTAGCAATTAGGGACTTTCCACATCCTGGAACCCCTAAAATTAGCATTCCTTTGGGTTGCGGTAAGCCATATTCCCTGACCCTTTCTGTAAAAGCCCCAGACCTTTGTTTGAGCCATTTTTTCAGTTCTTCTAAACCACCCACCGAATTGATAGTTTCGTCTTCTTCGATGTAGTCTAAAACGCCATTCCTGCGAATCTGCTGCTTTTTCTCTGATAAGACAATATTAACCTCGTCCTCTGTCAGACGACCCGCCTTCACATAAGCTTTACGATACACTTTCTCTGCTTCATCTTTGGTTAGTCCCAAAGTCGCTTTAAGCAGTTTCTCACGAGCATCGGTGCTAATACGATTACCTCTACTTTGTTCTAGTTGTCGTGACAGAACTTGGTCGAGTTCGCTTAAGTCTGGGAAGGGAAAATCGAGAACAACAACATCCTTCTCTAGTTCTATAGGAATCTGTTGTAGGGGAGAGAGCAAGATGATTGTCTTCTCTGTTCCCCGTAAGCTAATTATCGCATCCCGCAAAGAACGGGTGACATTAGCATCACCAATAAAGGGGTGCAAATCTTTAAAGATGAAAATCCCTGGTTCTTTTTCACGCATAACCCAACTAATAGCTGGTTCTGCATGAACCGTATTATGTTGAGTTGAGTTTCCTGGCTGTCCATATTCAACCATTCCGTGGGTCACAGTCCAAGAAAAGACTCGCCTACTCTTACTATATTGTTGAGCTATTTTAGCTATGGCTTGCTCTGCTCTTTGTTCTTCTGATGTAACAAGGTATATTAAGGGGTATTGAGCTTGTATTAGTATGTTTAGCTCTTCTCTCATGGCATCGACCTGTAAATAATGGTTGGACAGTTAAGCTACTTAGCAGGGAACTAAGGCTTCTTCCCCAGAAGTTTCGGCGTTGGTTGACACAGTCTCCCTGATATCCAAAGCAAAGTCATCTGTGATGACACTAGGCTGGTTTTTCAGAGATACCATCTTGCCATCCTGCATTACCATAGCGGCGTCGCATTCTGGACAAACATGGACTTGGTGTGTTTTCCCGTAGGCTGCTGACTCTATCTCTTCTACCTTATCTGGGTGCTTGAGATAAAAGTCCACTGCTCTCTCAACTAACGCTGACATTGAATCTTCATCAATGGCTGCTCTAATTTTGAGTTGCCGATGAATTCCAGGGGGGAGATATAGTGTGACTTTTTGCTTGTCTTGCATATCACTCTAGCTGAGGTTACCCGGGTATGTGTCATTATCCTAGCGATTTTTTTTTGAGCCGTCAAGCTGTTATGCCAGTATGACGGCATTATTGTAACATTACTTAATATCCGAGGGTTTAACGACTTGACGAACTCGATAAATGGGGCGTTTTTGGGACTCATGATAGGTTCTCATGATTAATTCTGCCAGTAATCCAGAAATCAAGAGTTGGATACCAGTGAGGATCAGAAGCACAGCTAAGATCAGTAAGGGACGATGGCCAATGCTCAAGCCGATAATTAGTTTGAGGAAGGTTAAATAAGTTCCTAGCAATAGTCCTGTGATCAGTAAAATAAGGCCACCCAGTCCAAAAATGTGCATGGGACGGGTTAGAAATTTTTTCAAGAAAAAGATGGTCAGTAAATCCATGACAACCCGAAAGGTTCGTCCTAAACCGTATTTACTTTGTCCAAAACGGCGGGCATGATGACGAACAGGGATTTCTGTAATTTTTGCTCCTTCGATATAGGCAAGAGCAGGTAAAAAGCGATGTAACTCCCCATAGAGATTCATGTCTGAAATAACTTCTCGACGATAGGCTTTTAAGGAACACCCATAGTCGTGCAATTTAACTCCTGTAACGCCACCAATCATCCAATTAGCGATTTTAGAAGGCAGGAGTCGTGTTAAACGATTATCCTGACGATTTTTGCGCCAACCACTCACCAAATCGTAACCTTCTTCCACTTTAGCCACTAACTTAGGAATATCAGCCGGGTCGTTTTGTAAATCTCCGTCTAAGGTAATCATAATTTTTCCTTTGGCATATTGAAATCCGGCGGCCATGGCAGGGGTTTGGCCATAGTTGCGACGAAAAATAATAGCAACTAAATCATGGCGACTCCTAGCAAGTTTTTGTAATAATTCAGCCGAACCATCTTGAGAACCATCGTCGACGGCAATAATTTCGTATGATCGTTTACTTTCCTGTAAAACATCGGCAATTTTAGCAATTAATACGGGTAAACTTTCAACTTCATTAAAAATAGGAACAATCACAGACAGATAAACTTCACTATAATTCTGATTATCTTTGGGAGAAAGTAATGTTAATGTTTCTTTCATCGATTTAGAACAACTGAGTTTATTTTGTTTGATAATCTAACATAATATTTAGTTCACTCTCTCCCTGCTATAATTATCATTGGTGTGTAAACCTAAAATCTCCAGGAGAGGTGGCAGAGTGGTTGAATGCGGCAGTCTCGAAAACTGCTTTGTCGCAAGGCAACGAGGGTTCGAATCCCTCCCTCTCCGTTTCCAAATAAAAACGGGAGTCGATAAAACATCCACTCCCGTTTCTAGTTAATTCTTGAAAATTAATATTTAGGGACAAAAGATTGCTGGTTTCTGTCCATGTCCACGTTTTCTCCAGGATATAAAGGTTGCTGATCGAGACTACCTAAACGGTTGAAAGGCCAAAAACGAACAAAGGCTTTACCAATGATTTTATCTTTGGGAACAAATCCCCAATAGTGGGAATCGTAGCTGTTATTACGATTATCTCCTAATACTAAATATTCTCCTTCAGGAACTACGACCGGACCATAATCGTAGTTAGGATCTTCGGCAATATATTTTTCAGTAATTTGCTCCCCGTTAACATAAACTTTACCCTCTCTTACTAGAACGGTTTCTCCTGGTAATCCAATAATGCGCTTGATAAAAGCATCGTTAAAGTCTTGAGCTTTTAAAGCTTCTGTAGGATTAAAAACCACCACATCCCCTCTAACTGGTTCTCGGAAACGATAACTCATTTTTTCAATGATCAGGCGATCGTTAATTTCTAGGGTAGGTTCCATGGAAGAAGAGGGAATGTAGCGCGCTTCAGCTACAAACGTCCGAATACCAAAAGCCAGAATAACGGCCGTCACAACGGTTTGGGTGAGTTCAACCCAAGGATTTTCTTGTTTAGGAGATTGGGGCTGTTTATTTTTATCTTGTTTTACGCTTCGACTCATAGGATATAAAGATTGTGGGAGTTAAGGAAATCGATATTTTGAGATTTTAAGGTAACGAATATTTGATTTTAGTTTAGCTAAACCGAAGTCAATGAGACAATTAAAGTATGGTTGATTTTATTTTAGGGGGTTTTTGCGCAAATGACAGCACTTCTTATTCGTCATCCTCGTATTCTTCTACCTGATGGTGAGTTTTTGCTAGGTGATATCCTAATTCAACAGGGTAAAATCGTCCAGATTGCTCCAGAAATTACAGCACCGGATGGTAGTAATATCATAGACGCTACGGGATTAACTTTGTTACCTGGGGTGATTGATCCTCAAGTGCATTTTCGAGAACCTGGTTTAGAACACAAAGAAAACCTCTTTACGGCGAGTTGTGCTTGTGCTAAGGGGGGAGTCACTTCGTTCTTGGAAATGCCGAATACAAAGCCTTTAACCACCACTCAGGCTCCCTTAGACCAGAAGTTACAGTTAGCTTCCGAAAAGTGTTTAGTTAATTATGGCTTTTTTATCGGAGCGACTCCTGAAAATTTGCCTGATTTGTTAACAACTAATCCGGTTTGTGGTATTAAAATTTTTATGGGATCGTCTCATGGGGCTTTGTTGGTGTCTCGAGAAGCTGAAATTGAACCTATTTTCGCTCGAGGCGATCGCTTAATTGCAGTCCATGCAGAGGATCAAGCAAGAATTTTACAACGTCGTCAAGAGTTTAAAGGGATCACTGATCCAGCAATTCATTCTCAAATTCAAGATGAAACTGCTGCTTTAAATGCGACCAAGTTAGCTCTCAAACTCTCCCAAAAGTATCAAAGACGCTTACATATTTTACATCTGTCTACTGGTATTGAAGCAGAATTTTTAAGAGAGAATAAACCCAGTTGGGTAACGGCAGAGGTAACACCACAACATCTATTGTTGAACACAGAAGCTTATGAAAAAATAGGCACTTTAGCACAAATGAATCCCCCGCTAAGATCCCCTGAAAATAATCAAATTCTCTGGCAAGCTTTATTGGATGGGGTGATCGATTTTATTGCTACAGATCACGCTCCCCATACCCTAGAAGAAAAGGCTAAAGGTTATCCTAACTCCCCTTCGGGAATGCCAGGGGTAGAGACTTCTTTGCCTTTAATGTTAACCCAAGCGATGGCAGGAAAATGTAGTGTTTCTCAGGTGTCTTCTTGGATGGCCACTAAACCAGCAGAAGCTTATAAAATTCCCAATAAGGGGTTAATTAAAACTGGGTATGATGCTGATTTAGTGTTAGTTGATTTAGATAATTATCGTCCTGTTTTAAGGGAAGACTTACAAACAAAATGTGGTTGGAGTCCCTTTGAAGGCTGGAATTTAACTGGATGGCCTATTATTACTATTGTCGGGGGCAATATTGTTTATGAAAGAGGAAAATTAAATACAGAGGTTAGAGGGAAAGCTTTACAATTTGGGAAAAATTAATTATATAGCACTTCTCATACTTGTGAGGTACAGAGTTTTCTAGTTTTAGGAGTTCGGAGTTCGGAGTTCGGAGGCTCGATATTAGGTGTACCTCATGAGTCCGAGAAACGCTATAGTTTATGGCTAAACTATGAAATACACTTCTGCGGCATAGATACAGAATATGCTTAGTATCCTGTTGAAATTTAAGTTAATCCTCAAACTGGGGTGCTAGGATTCGAACCTAGGAATGGCGAGACCAAAACCCGCTGCCTTACCGCTTGGCGACACCCCAACGGTGCTACCTTTGTTATTATAACAACACATGTTGGGGATTTGTCAAATATTTTTTCTGGCACAGTCATATAGTGATCAGTTATGGGGTGACATACCCACGTATTTCGCTACGCTTCATAATTATCAATAAAGGATAATTTACAACTTTGGGATGCTCCCTTCAAAACAGAATGACTTGACTAATCTCTATAGATTCAATTAGGATAATAGAATAAATAAAATTAACTCATAGTTTATATGAGTCTTTTAGATTAATAAAAAGTGATTTACAGAGAAACTTTAAACTTATTAGAATGGGAACGGCTTGGCCAGCATCTAGCAACTTTTACTGCCACAAAAATGGGAGCCATAGCAGCCCGTAATTTACCTATACCAACATCCTTAGCAGACAGTAAAGAACTATTAGCCCAAACTCAAGAGATTTATGGTTTAGAGCAAAACTTAGAAATAAGATGGACGTTTGAAGGGATAACAGATGTGGGAGACTCCCTAAAAAGGGCTACCCTAAAAGGAATTCTTTCGGGAAAAGAACTGTTAAATATTGCCACTACTTTAGCCGGAATGCGACGCTTAAGACGCATTATCGATGATTGTGAAGAATTACCAGTTTTAAAGGAATTAGTCGCCGATATTCGCACCTATCCCGAACTAGAAAAAGCCATCCACCATTGTATAGATGAAGCAGGAAAAGTAACCGATCGCGCTAGTCCTAAATTAGAGAGTATTCGTCATAATCTCAAAGAAGTTAGGGATCGCATCTATCAGAAACTGCAAAACATTATCCAGCAAAAAGGAGGGGCGATCCAAGAACCAGTGATTACCCAAAGGGGCGATCGCTTTGTAATACCCGTTAAAGCAGGACAAAAAGAGCAAATTCCTGGTATTACTCACGATACTTCCGGCACAGGTGGCACATTTTACATCGAACCAAACTCCGTAGTACAGATGGGCAATAAACGCCGTCAATATTTGCGACAGGAAGAAAGAGAAGAAGAAACCATCCTACGGCAGTTGACGGAAAAAATAGCAGAAGTGGCCGAAGACTTGGAGTATTTATTAGCGATCGCCATGGTTTTAGACTTAGCCACAGCTAGGGCCCGTTATAGCTTCTGGCTGGGAGCAAACCCCCCCAGGTTTATCCAAGATAAAGAAACCATAACCCTTAGACAGTTACACCATCCCCTATTGGTTTGGCAAGAAAAACACGAACAAGGCTCGCCAGTTATTCCCATCAACGTACAAATTAAACCAGATATTCGGGTTATTGCCATCACTGGGCCCAACACCGGAGGTAAAACCGTAACTCTGAAAACCCTAGGTTTAGCGGCCTTAATGGCCAAAGTTGGCTTATTTGTACCGGCCAAAGAACCAGTGGAGATACCCTGGTTTGAGAAAATACTAGCAGATATTGGGGATGAGCAGTCCATAGAACAAAATTTATCCACTTTTTCCGGTCATATTCGTCGTATTGTTCGCATTTTAGAAGCATTAGAACAGGCAACACTATCACCTGAAACTCTCCCCCACTCCCCGTCCCCCAGTCTCATCCTTCTTGACGAAGTAGGTGCCGGCACAGATCCTGCTGAAGGTAGCGCACTAGCCATGGCCTTATTAAACCGTTTAGCAGATCAGGCCAGGTTAACCATTGCCACCACCCATTACGGAGAATTAAAAGCTCTCAAATACGAAGATTCTCGCTTTGAGAACGCTTCGGTAGAATTTGATGATCGAACCTTCTCCCCCACTTATCGCCTGTTGTGGGGCATTCCAGGGCGGTCTAATGCCCTGAGTATTGCTCAACGTCTAGGGTTAGATGTTGATGTTATTGATGAGGCCAAAACTCGTATCGGTGGACTGTCTCAAGATGTTAACGATGTCATTGCCGGCTTAGAAGCACAGCGTAGAAAGCAGGAAGAAAAAGCCCAAGAAGCTCAAAAATTATTGCAACAAACTGAAAAATTCTATGGTGAAGTTACACAAAAAGCTACAGCTTTACAAGAGAGGGAACAAGACTTAAAACGTTATCAAGAACTAGAAGTGCAGAAAGCGATCGCCGATGCTAAAGAAGAGATCGCTAAAGTTATCCGTAATTTACAAAAAGGCAATAAAAGCAGCCAAAATGCTCAAAAAGCAACGGAAGCTATTAATAATATTAGTCAACGCCAGTTACCCAAAAAAGTTAAACCAAAGGTCAGTTATCAACCAAAAGTTGGCGAAAAAATTCGTCTCTCCAACTCAGGACAAACTGCCGAAGTATTAGAGGTTTCTGCCGAAGATGAAGAAGTAATGGTACGCTTTGGACTGATGAAAATGACCGTTGCTTTTCGGGATATTGAATCACTAGATGGTCAGAAGATAGAAACCAAAGTTAAGGAGAAAAAACAAGCTGTTACACCTCCACCTCCACAACCTAGTAAACCCAAAGATGTCCCAACTATCCGTACCTCTAAAAACACCATTGATATTCGGGGTAGTCGTGTAGCTGAAGCTGAGGCAGACTTAGAAAATGCCATAGCCCAGGCCACAGACTCCGGTATATTATGGATTATTCATGGCAAAGGGACAGGTAAGTTACGTCAAGGAGTTCATGAGTTTTTGAAGCGTCATCCTCAAATAGCTAAGTTCGAGTTGGCTCCTCAAAAAGAAGGGGGTTCTGGGGTTACTTTAGCTCATTTCAAGTAGTTGACTTCTAGAAGGGGTCGAGGTGGATGTTACCATCACACCCCTCCCATCCGAAACCGTGCTTGCGACTTTCATCGCACACGGCTACTCAACATATTTATCTCACGGGGTGACAAGCCCGTTAAAACCCTGATTGAAAGAGGGTTTCAGCCGTGGCGATCGCTCTATAAATTGTCAAAAACTAGAGGGCTTATTGAGAATAAACAATAATGATAATCATTCTTGCCGTGTGTGTGGGGGGGGAGGAGGGTTACACCGTCCTCCCCCCCACAGGGCTGATGCTCAAAATCAACCCCTTGGGCAATATTAGTTTTTATTAAATAATAAAAATTGGTTTATTTTGGATAGTTACATCTAAAATAAATCATCTTCCACTGGTTATTTTATGTTAAGATAAAATAGGGGAATTAAGCCGTCTTATCTATTATGGACATGGCTTGTAACCCTTTTTTATAATTGTTGAGTTTCTGGGGATTATTGCTCATCATAATTGAAATAAAATCAGAGCAAAATTCCCAAGCGTGAATCCAAAGAGAGCCATAAAGTCCTATCCAAAAATTACTATGTCTTCGGTCACGTCTTGATTTTTCAGTTAGACGAGCAATATATTTTCCTTGATTGGTTTGTCGAAATGTTTTGCCTTTTAAAGAAGTAGCAGTGTAATTGAACTTTGGACAAAAAAAGCTTGTTAGCGTATATTTTACGCTAAACTAAAATCCCAAAATATCGGCTCTGTATCAGTCAATAAAATTGGCTGACAAATAGGGCTAATCTATAGATTCTGAGGAAAACTAAGGAGCTTTTAAGTTTTCAGTTGATTTTTTGCTCCCTTTCTTGATAACATCATGACGAGTTCGTGGGGCTTTTTTGTAACCTTTAATACGTCCGGAAGAAAAACCTCGACGTTTGGGAAATTTGGCGAAAGTCCCCAAGGTCGTAATTATTCTTGAAAAGTCTCTTTGAACTAGACTAGGGGTGATTTTGATGGATTTATTAGTCTTCAAATACTGTTCCCAATCACGGGGTAAAACCACAGCTAATTTTCTGGCAGCCCACAAATTTACATAAGAAAGAAGTGTTAGTTTAAACCAATTTTCTTCATGATGTACATCGGGAGTTAAATAAGATGTCATCAATAATCTTTGTTTACCAAATCGAAAAAGATGTTCCATGTCATAACGTTGTCGATAACACTGATAACAATCAACTAAACTTAACTCATCGCGCCGAGAACCAATAACAATAAGCCACATAGGTTTCCAAATACTATTTCTTTCTTGAGCTCTGACAACAATCTGGAGTAAAGTAAAGGGGTGATTGTTCATTTTATAGTTTTTAGTTCCTCTCATTAACATCTGTTTCCATCCCGAAATAGTCACTGTTAATTGACGACCTTTTTTCGTTGTAAAGGGAACATGATGAACTTCATCAGGTTCAGTCCAAGTTTGGTCATCTTTAAGGTCAAATTTATCCCCATACCAACGGGGATGTCCCGAAGTTTTGGCTTGATTTGGGTCCCGAATAAATTGACGATAAAAAACTCGGTCACTTCTAACTCTTGTAATATTAACTACGTCTTCATGCTTAACTTGTTCCCCAATAAAATCCTTTTGGCTGTAGTCACTATCAGCCACTAAGACAGATAATTTATCAGAAAATAAAGAACTTTGCCAGATTTTTTTTAGTTGTTGATTGCCTTGATTTACTCCTTTATGTTTAGAGGGAACTCGCTCTCCTGATAAGGGGACAGCCCAAGGGACTTTTTCTGTGTCTATTTGGTCAGGTAAAGCGCAGACAACGGAATAACAATGTCCAATATTAATGGGTTTATTTCCCTTAATTGGATTGGGGTAATGAATAAAGGTTTTATCCGCTAACGTTTCGGCAAACGGTCGTGGACAGGGAGTTGTGTCAATACCAAATAAGTTATAATGTTTTGAAGTGGGAGGAATTGTTCTCTATACCGCTGAAAATAAAGTCTCAATTCTCTGTTCATAATTAGGGTCAGTTTGAGTGGGTAAAAACTCTTGAATTCCTCTATATAAACTGTTATAATCTCTTCTAAATAAAGGATTGAGAGACAATTCAACGACTGAGTGAGCTTGTTGGTTACTGGAGAGGGCATCGAGTAATTCTATAATAGTTTCTTTTCTAGCTTTTAGTCCTTGGAAGAGGTTAGACCTCCACACCAGGAATTCCTCGACAGACGTAGCCGTTTCATTTTTGGTCATTTTTAAAATTTATTACCTTATAAATTAGCGGAATATATACGCTAACATCAAAAGAGGTTGTTTGTTACAGTTAAGGCTAATGTCATCACATTCCGAACTTAAGACCAGTCAAGATGTCCACCTGAGAGCCAAACAAATTAAGAGTCTAATTCGCTCTCTTAAACAGAAAATAAAGAAAATTGAACGGGAAGGGGAAGTAGCACCAGCTAATTGTCATATTATTCGTTATCAGGTTAATGGAAAGGGAACAATCTACTGGTATTATAAACTACAGGCTGCTGAATCAATTTTTCCTATGGCCACTAATAATGAGAAAAAAACCAAATATAAATATTTAGGACGAGCCGGAAGTTCTGCTCATATTGATGCTGTAGAAAAACTCACTAGAAGAAATCTCATTGATGAATTAGAACGAGTCATTCAATCTCTAACTGAAAGCTACTTAGATATCTATATTGGAACCGAAACTGAATGAAGCTATTTAATATTTAAAATCCCCTAAAAAGATGGAAAGAGAGTTTTTAAAATCACCTTAATTCTCTATTTTAGCTCTGGAGATATGTTTAGCGTAAAATTTACGCTAACAATTGTTTTTTATCCAAAGTCCAAGTGTAAGCGATCGCTATTAATAAAATCAAGGAATTTAGTCGTTTATTATTGGCTTTACTTCCCTCCCAATTATAACCCCCTGTCTTACAATCCTTGAATATAGCTTCAATACCTGCCCTGGCTCGATAGACTTTCAAGACCTCTGATAAACTGTCTAAGTTGGTAAGAATAAACCAAGGCTCTTTTTCCTGTTTGCCCTTGTATTTTCTTTTCCAATATGCTCCCACATTAAAGTTTCCAAACCCTTTATTTTTAGTGACTGAAACCCCAGTTAAAAACATCTTCATCCCAGGTTTCATTCCTAACTGCGAAAAAGTTTGATAATCTTCATCATCTTTTTTCTGGTTTGTACCTTGTTTCTGACGAAAAGCGAAGCATAACTTTTGTTTTTTACTTTTTTGTTTCAACCAATAAGCTAATTTAACACTGTGGAATTCTCGGTCTCCAAGAATGACTAACTCATAGTTTTTTAGAAGACAAAGAACAGGTTGAATTAATGCCTGTTGTTCAGATAATCTGCTGGCTCCTCTTTTCCCTAAAAGTGTCCAATAGATGGGTAAAGCCAGCTTTTTCCAGATAACAGCAACCATGAAAACATTTTTATCTTTCCATTGGGTTCGGTCAATTGTTATAATCAGACGAGAGCCAGTCTTAAATTCTTTACAAATAATAGCTTTAATCACAGGAAACCAGAATCTGGGAATGGCTAAAGCTGACAAAACTAGGAATCTCTGGATATGTTTACGACGACTTTGATAAAGGATTGGTAAAGGAAAACAAGCTGCTAACCTTTCTATTCTAACCTGTTTATGTACTGTCAGCAACCACAGTAAAATTCTAAAAGCCTCGAACTGTTTTTGTGTTAAATGTTTGGTAAAATGAGATTCATAAACTGCTAAAAAGCTCATGATTTAAGTTATAAAACGATTAAGGACAATCTGATTATTATTAGCATAAAATCGGATTGTTTTCTCTCTTTTAGGAGTTGACGCTCGCGCATCAAAACAGTTTGGGGGGGCAGGGCAATCGCATTTAATTTTTGAAAAGCTGACTGCATAAGAGGTTTCGCGATCACCGTTCATTTGTACTGAAACTCTAAAATCTTTACTGGATCACGCATCTCAGATTTTAATGCGATTGCCCTGTTTGGGGGGGGAAGACGTGGCATTTGCCACGTCTTCCCCCCCCATTTGCAAATGATTATCATTATCGTTCATTCTCAATAAGCTCTCTGGTTGCCGACAATTGTTTAGGGTCGGGTAACAGAGAAAAACCGCTCTGGACTTACTTTTCAACCTACTTGTCACCCCGTGAGGGATTTCGTAGGAACGAATCGCACCCCCGTGATAAATCAACGGGGATTCTAAAAGGTGATTAATTTTGGCATTGAGGACAAAAATGGGACGATCGCCCCCCCAACTTAATCTTTTCTATGGGTGTCCCACAGACTCGACAGGGTTGTTTATGACGACCATAAACCCAAGCAACACCCCCATAGTTGCCATTTATCCCAGTAACCCCTCGAAAATCACTAAAGGTTGTTCCACCCTGATCAATAGCTGTTTTTAACACTTCTATCATAGCTTCTCGTAACCGTTTAACCTGTTGAGGGGTTAAGTCTTTCCCTAAGGTTGTGGGTAAGATACCGCTTTTAAACAAAGCTTCATCGGCATAGATATTACCCATCCCGGCAACGATCGCTTGATCCAGGAGAATCGTCTTAATATTGCGCTGACGACGTTTTAACCTGTCGATGAAGTAATCTATAGAAAATTCCTTTGCAAAGGGTTCTGGACCCAATTTTTGCAGTCCTGTGATGATGTTTTCCGGAGGTTGGTTGGGGGGAACCCACCACACCTTACCAAAGGTGCGAATATCGACAAATCTTAATTCTTGCGACTGGTTACAAAACAAACGTAAACGGGTATGACGGGATAAGGGTTCGTTTTCCTTTACCCATAATAATTGACCGGTCATGCGTAGATGAACCCCTAAGCATCCTTTCTTCTCTTGTAGGGGAACCAGTAAATACTTACCTCTTCTTTGCCACTTGTCAAAAGTAGCATTTTGGATCTGGTCTAAAAATTCTTGGCTAGAAGGGGGGTAAGCAAGTGTACGATCCAACAATACTTCTGCACCCTCAATAGTTTGTCCGAAGGTCAATTGATTTAACCCTCGGCAAACCGTTTCAACTTCAGGCAACTCTGGCATTTAATCCTGAAAGTAATTACTTAGACTCGACAACTTCTACTTCGTTTTCAGCAAAGTTGTTGGTGTTAACTCCAGTGGCACTACCACTAAAGCCATTGTAATTGACTTTATCAAAACGAACCACTACAGGATAGAGAATGCCGGCCTTATCCACAGTAGCAACGGTACCAACATCGTTGTACCAGTAAGATTCTTTACGTTTGATTCTAACTTTGTCTCCACGCTTGACCATAGGTATTGTCCTTAATAAATTGATATTGAAAGGGAAGGAAAAAAAGTCCTTATCTATAAAAGCCTACTATTGGATCGCAACACCTTGCTACTACAAAAGTTTAAGTTTTATTAAGAATCTCGCCAAGCAAGTTCAACAAAATAGGCTGGATGGCCTGAAAAATCACGGGTTCGGGCGATTTGTCCCAGTTCTAAATTGAAGGGAATAGCGGTTGTAAGATATTTTTGTGCCAAGATACCCAAGTCAGGGGACAGTTGTGATGCGGTGGAGGTTGCCAAGAGTAAGCCTAAAGCTTGTTCAATAGGTCCTTTGGGCAATAAAAAATGAGTTCCCAGTGCAAAGCTGGTGGTTAACAACATATTGACAGACATATTGGTACCGCAACGGGGATGTACAGCTAAATTCCAAACCCCCGCCCGAAACCGTTGTAAGGCTTTGGTGACGGCTTTTTGTAAGTCTAAATGGTTAACCTCTCCGTAGAGATAGAAACCATTGGGAGTGGATAAACCCCCCAAATTTTCGTTATCTTGTAACCCGTGTCTAGTTTCGCTCAGTACCCAAACAGTACCATGTTCTAAACCATGGACTTGACGCAGCATGAGTATTTCTTTTAAGCCTGGAATAAATCCCAGTTGTTCTAAAGTGTCGCTATCTTGCTGATGTTGGGGACGATACCAGTCTAAGTCCCAAAGGTTTCCAGTGGCAGGGTTAACCGAGTTGGTCATACTTATAAGTAGTTAAAGATATTTACTTTATTATAGATAATCTTTCTTGATAAAAAGTGATTTATTTATCTAGATAAATAAATCCCCCAACTTCTGCAAGTTGAGGGATGAATTTTTTTTTAATTATCTTCTGGAAAATCCTAATTAAGCAAAAGCAAAATCACTAGCACTTAAATCATTAATGTTAGTATTCAGAAGCAGTGCAAAATCACTGCCACCTATTCCGATTAGTGCATCATCTCCTACTTGACTTAACTCAACACCATCAAAACCAATGCCAAATCCAGCAATACCGATGACATCTTCCTCAATGGTAAAGTCGGTAACTGTATTGATTCCATCAGTGAAATCTCCAGTAGCAATCCAGAATTGATCCCTTCCTTCACCTCCAGTAATGGTATTATCCCCATCAGAAGTAACAAAGAATTGGTCATCACCAACTCCCCCAAGAATGCGATCGCTTTGTCCCAGAATGGCAATATCATCTCCACTTTGTAAGTAGATACGGTTCTCACCTTCGCTGACAGAACTATCAACCAGATCGTTGCCACCACCAGCAAAAACAAGTTTCCTGCTTCCTTCAACTTCAATAGTCTCACCATCAATGCTGCCAAACTCTGGAACAAAGGGAGGTGGTTCAACCTCCACCGTGACTGTTGCTGTAGCAAACCCACCATTGCTATCGGTGACGGTATAAGTAAAGGTATCGGTTCCAAAGAAATCAGCATTGGGAGTATATAATAATTCCCCCTCTACTTCTTGGACTGAACCGTTACCAGGAGTAGTAAAACTGTCAATACTTAAGACATCTCCTTGGTCAATATCAGAGTCATTAGCTAAGACATCGACACTCACCCTTACTCCCTGTTGGGTTTGCTCATCGTCATCCACCGCTACTGGAGGATCATTGACCCCATCGATGGTGACAGTGACAACGGCACTATCGATTTCCCCATTGCCATCAGTAATGGTATAGCTAAAGATTTCACTGTCTTGTCCACCAAGGGGGAGGGAATCAAATTGTCCATTGGGATCGTAAGTTACCGTTGTGCCATCGGTACTGATTTGCCCTAATAGTCCTGTATTGTCTAAGCTGGTTACGCTAATACCTGTACCACTGGTATCGGTATCATTGGCTAAGACATCTATTTCTACTTGGTTCTTTTCATCGGTGTTGGCTGAGTCATCTTCAGCAACGGGGAGTTGAGGAGCCGTACCGTTAATTGTGATATTTACAGTAGTACTATCTTCATTGAAAACTCGTGGGTCGGCAATTCCGAAGCCGGGAGGGGGAGAAGGAGCGGAGTCGGAGGGACTAACTTCTTGCCCATCAGTAATGGTGTAGGTAAAGCTATCGGTATCCGTTTGTCCTTGTTCAAGGTCGTCAAAGGCTCCGTTCTGATCGTATTCAAAAGTGCCATCACTGTTGAGAGTTAGCAAAGCCCCCGAAGCGAGGGTAATTTGAGTTCCCACATTAGCATCATTGTCATTAATTGCTGTGACTGTTAGGGTTGGACTTTGGATAAAAAACAATTGTTAGCGTAAATTTTACGCTAAACATATCTCCAGAGCTAAAATAGAGAATTAAGGTGATTTTAAAAACTCTCTTTCCATCTTTTTAGGGGATTTTAAATATTAAATAGCTTCATTCAGTTTCGGTTCCAATATAGATATCTAAGTAGCTTTCAGTTAGAGATTGAATGACTCGTTCTAATTCATCAATGAGATTTCTTCTAGTGAGTTTTTCTACAGCATCAATATGAGCAGAACTTCCGGCTCGTCCTAAATATTTATATTTGGTTTTTTTCTCATTATTAGTGGCCATAGGAAAAATTGATTCAGCAGCCTGTAGTTTATAATACCAGTAGATTGTTCCCTTTCCATTAACCTGATAACGAATAATATAACAATTAGCTGGTGCTACTTCCCCTTCCCGTTCAATTTTCTTTATTTTCTGTTTAAGAGAGCGAATTAGACTCTTAATTTGTTTGGCTCTCAGGTGGACATCTTGACTGGTCTTAAGTTCGGAATGTGATGACATTAGCCTTAACTGTAACAAACAACCTCTTTTGATGTTAGCGTATATATTCCGCTAATTTATAAGGTAATAAATTTTAAAAATGACCAAAAATGAAACGGCTACTTCTGTCGAGGAATTCCTGGTGTGGAGGTCTAACCTCTTCCAAGGACTAAAAGCTAGAAAAGAAACTATTATAGAATTACTCGATGCCCTCTCCAGTAACCAACAAGCTCACTCAGTCGTTGAATTGTCTCTCAATCCTTTATTTAGAAGAGATTATAACAGTTTATATAGAGGAATTCAAGAGTTTTTACCCACTCAAACTGACCCTAATTATGAACAGAGAATTGAGACTTTATTTTCAGCGGTATCGAGAACAATTCCTCCCACTTCAAAACATTATAACTTATTTGGTATTGACACAACTCCCTGTCCACGACGGTTTGCCGAAACGTTAGCGGATAAAACCTTTATTCATTACCCCAATCCAATTAAGGGAAATAAACCCATTAATATTGGACATTGTTATTCCGTTGTCTGCGCTTTACCTGACCAAATAGACACAGAAAAAGTCCCTTGGGCTGTCCCCTTATCAGGAGAGCTAGTCCCCTCTAAACATAAAGGAGTAAATCAAGGCAATCAACAACTAAAAAAAATCTGGCAAAGTTCTTTATTTTCTGATAAATTATCTGTCTTAGTGGCTGATAGTGACTACAGCCAAAAGGATGTTATTGGGGAACAAGTTAAGCATGAAGACCTAGTTACTATTACAAGAGTTAGAAGTGACCGAGTTTTTTATCGTCAATTTATTCGGGACCCAAATCAAGCCAAAACTTCGGGACATCCCCGTTGGTATGGGTATAAATTTGACCTTAAAGATGACCAAACTTGGGCTGAACCTGATGAAGTTCATCATGTTCCCTTTACAACGAAAAAAGGTCGTCAATTAACAGTGACTATTTCGGGATGGAAACAGATGTTAATGAGAGGAACTAAAAACTATAAAATGAAAAATCACCCCTTTACTTTACTCCAGATTGTTGTCAGAGATCAAGAAAGAAATAGTATTTGGAAACCTATGTGGCTTATTGTTATTGGTTCTCGGCGCGATGAGTTAAGTTTAGTTGATTGTTATCAGTGTTATCGACAACGTTATGACATGGAACATCTTTTTCGATTTGGTAAACAAAGATTATTGATGACATCTTATTTAACTCCCGATGTACATCATGAAGAAAATTGGTTTAAACTAACACTTCTTTCTTATGTAAATTTGTGGGCTGCCAGAAAATTAGCTGTGGTTTTACCCCGTGATTGGGAACAGTATTTGAAGACTAATAAATCCATCAAAATCACCCCTAGTCTAGTTCAAAGAGACTTTTCAAGAATAATTACGACCTTGGGGACTTTCGCCAAATTTCCCAAACGTCGAGGTTTTTCTTCCGGACGTATTAAAGGTTACAAAAAAGCCCCACGAACTCGTCATGATGTTATCAAGAAAGGGAGCAAAAAATCAACTGAAAACTTAAAAGCTCCTTAGTTTTCCTCAGAATCTATAGATTAGCCCTATTTGTCAGACAATTTTATTGACTGATACAGAGCCGATATTTTGGGATTTTAGTTTAGCGTAAAATATACGCTAACAAACTTTTTTTGTCCAAAGTCCAAAATTAAAGGAGGCAGGAGTTAAATTAACTTTTCTTCTAAACAAGCTGCCACTTGCAATATTTTTAACTCTTGATAGGGTGCAGCAATTAATTGTACACCTAAAGGGAGTTTATTAGCTCGTAAAATGGGAAAAGATACCACAGGTAGACCAATAAAAGATAAGGGTTGAGTAAACCGGCCCAAGTTAGGGCGAATTAATATTTCCTCTCCATTAATCATCATTTTTTCCTGTCCTAATGTCGTGGCAACACAAGGGGTTGTGGGGGCAATAATAACATCAACTTTTTGAAATATCTCTTTAACTTGATCTCGATACCAACGGCGAAACCTTTGCGCTTGTATGTACCAAGTATTAGGAATAAACGCCCCTGCCAAAAAGCGATCTCTCGTTGCTGGATCAAAATCTTGGGGACGCGATCGCAAATTTTCTAGATGAAAGTTAGACCCTTCACAAGCTGTAATAATATAAGCTGCTGCCCTAGCTCTATGTGCTTCGGGAATACTAATTATTTCCTTAGTATTTAACAATTTAGCGATGGTTTCAACAGCTTCTAATGCTGCTGTTTCTGCCCCTTCTTGAAAATAGTCTCCTGCCACAGCAATTGTTAAACCATCAATACCATCATTTAACTTATCAAAACATAATTGAGGAGGTAAAGAAGTACAAACAGGATCATCTTGATCTTCACCCTGTAAAACATCAAAAATAGCTGCCATATCTCTCACAGAGCGAGTAAAGCCACCTATATGATCTAAACTATTAGAAAATAAAAAAGTACCAGCCCTTGATAATCTACCATAAGTTGGTTTTAAGCCGAAAACACCACATAAAGCAGCAGGAACTCTAATGGAACCATTGGTATCTGATCCCAAGGAAAAGGGAACTAAACTAGCAGCAACCGCAGCAGCAGATCCTCCAGAAGATCCCCCAGAAATTCTACTCAAATCATGGGGGTTAGGAGTTGCCCCATAGTGACTATTTTCTGTAACAAAACCATAGGCATACTCATCCATATTTAAAGCACCAACTAATATAGCACCTGCTGCTTTTAACTTTTTAATTGCTGTAGCATCTTCCGTTGCTGGTGAATTTTCTTTATTGATTTTTGAGCCAGCTAATGTTATAATACCCTCAATGTCAAACAAATTTTTAACAGCGAAAGGAACACCTGTTAAAACCCCTGTATCTTCTCCTTTTGCTATTCGTATATCAAGAATTTTTGCTTGTTCAAAAGCCTGATTTTTGAGGATAGTTGTAAAACAGTTTAATCTGGGGTTTTGCTGTTCGACATAATCAAGAAACTGCCCAGTAACTTCAATGGCTGTAATTTCTTGATTATTAACTCTTTGAGAAAGGGAAATGGCATCCAAAGAATCAATATTCATGGTTCAAAAATAGGGGCAGCTTCAAGATTGTCAGGTAGTTCAAATTCAGTGAAGAAACTAGCAATTTCAGAAATCATACTCAAATTATCTACAACCCCTGGCATAAATTCAGGAGCAATGGGCAAATCAATTATTATGGAAGTTTGTTCGATATATTGTCTGAGGTTGGTTTGATTATTATTCATGGCTTTGCGCCCTGTTTAAAGGGCTTTAAATTGTCAGGAAAATGTTTTGATAAAAGCTAGACTACTGTATAAATTAAAAGCAGCATCCCAAGGGGTTTCTTCTCGACGTAATAGGTTAATATGGGGTTGAATAAGTTTGAGTAACTCTTGAAAATCAATAGCTGATTCTCCAAAGGGGGTAAACTCCGAGTAAGCAGGAAGAGATGGAATTTTTTCCGAGAGAAAAGCCATAATATGTTGCCAACTTTGTTTCATAGTTGCTTGACCATCTTGGGATTTTTGTAGATCAGAAAATGGGATACCTTCTAAGAAACGATATTGTTGATCACACAAACGAATGATAGCTTGCTTTTGAGGTAGATGAAGATCACAGATTTTTGCATAATCTAAAATTTCTGTCTTCCGTTTTAACTTACCTTTTAAACCAACATCGATACATTCTTCAAAAATGGGTAATAAACCATCTACCCTTTGTCCAACTTCCGACCAATCAAAAGTCAAAATATCCCGTTGTCCTTTTTTGGGTTCGTAAACAATAGTGACGTTGGGTTCAACGGATTCAATATAAAGAACACTGTATACCTTTAGAGCATTAACATGAGCAACCAATGCCGTGAAACAGGGAATTTCTGCTTGTTGCAATTGTTCTGCTTGAAATTTTAGCTTACCTATGGCTCCAGTACGGTATAGTCGCCAGGAACGACTAGGGAGTTGTAATCTAGCAGTGTAGGGATCAACTTTCATAATTTCCCCAAATTTTTGCGCCGCTGCCTTCTTCGACTCATTGGGGATAGCCTCAAGGAGTAACACCCCCATTTCCGAAGCCCCGCTTTCTTCCATTGCTTCGTCCAAAGCAGTTTGACGCTGTTCAATTTCTTGTTGATTAATTCGTTCAATTCCTTGACGAATCTGCCTCATTAGCTTAGGGTTGACGGTATTGGGCAACAATTCTCGATAACGTTGATTAGCAAAAGTGACATCCCCTTGAGCTTCAGCTAAACGGGCTTGATAAAAGGGAATCCAAATGTTATCTGCTTCTTGTTCCTGCAACTGTTGAAGCAGTTGAGAAGCTTCTTCATAATTTTCGCTGTTAATAGCATTAATGATAGGTTCAACCATCGCAATATTTATGGTTCAATAACAATGAACAATGGACAATGGATAATGGATAATTATCATTCCGAGGAATCTACTTCACACCCCATGATAATAGGCAGCACTGCCAAGCCTAAAATACTAATGAGTTTAAAGTACAAGAAAAGAGCCTGAAAAGCTAGGAAAAGTTAGAATAATTTACGAATTGACGTAAACTCGACCTTTCCAACCCCCTCCTTTGCCACGCCAATGTCTCCAAGCAGAGTCTAGGGTCATTAAACCATATAAAAGACCGATCAGAGGTAAGGTTAATGACCACAAAAGAGAACATTGATATAGTTTCAGAGTAGGGAGATAAGAAATACTCATCAATAACCAAGTTATCCCCCCCAAAATAGTCATAACTGTATTTTGAATAATTAATCCCATTATTAAACCAATAGGAGCGACTAAATAAACTATAGTTAATCCTAATAAAGTTCCTATTAATAATAAGGGTGAATAGTTCAACTGTGTATAAGCAGTTCTCGCCACCATATTCCAAATGGAATCTAAGTTTTCATAAGGTCGCAAACTAAGGGTTTTTTCACTTAAACCCAACCAAATTCCTTGCTTTATATTTTGTCTATCTTCTTGTAACTTTGCCTTGACTGCTGCTGCTAAGGAACAATCATCAATTAAAGCTTGTTTAACTACTTCTATGCCGCCAATTTCTTCTAAAATTTGACGACGAATTAAAATACAACCTCCTGCTGCTGCTGCCATTTTATTTTTAGGGTTATTGACCCAAGAAAAGGGGTAAAGTTTTTCAAAGAAAAAGACAAAAGCCGGGATTAAAAATTGTTCCCAAAAGCTGTCACATCTTAACTTAACCATTAGAGAAGTCATGGCTAATTTTTCTATTTCTGCTTGCTTAACTAATTCTTTTAAATTACTATCATGATGTTCAATATCGGCATCGGTTAATAGTAAATAATCTGGTTTATTATCTAGCTTATTAGCTTGTTCAATTCCTTGTTTCATGGCCCATAATTTTCCTGACCAACCCTCTGCTAATGGCTGTCCTGAAATAACTTGTAACTGTTGAGATTTTTGGCAGTTATTAGCAATTTCTTGGGCTACGTTTCCTGTGTTATCATCGCTTTGATCATCGACTAAAATAATAGATAAATTTCCAGGATAGTCTTGATTTAATAAAGACTTTAGACTAATAGGTAAAACATCAGCTTCGTTGCGAGCAGGAATAACAGCACAAACAGAAGGATATTGAGTTAAAGGTTGAAGTTGCTCATTAATACGTTGATTACTTAACCAAAATTTACCTCGAAATAGTAATAAATAGATCCAAATAACTAGGGATAGACTAACAATTATTGTTAAAATATTCAGCATAATCACACTCTCTCACAAAGTACCTGAACAAAAATAAACGTTACAGTCAATAATATAACGTTTATCGAACTCATGAGGGTGGTTCTAACGGTTTTAGTTGAAAAGTGCTTGTGGTAGTGGTATAATTCGATTCCAAGAGAGAACGTGGCGATTCCGCAGGTATCCGGTTCCCATTGCTTCTTTCATGAGTGAAAAATCTAAAAACTCAAGATAAAAAAGCTTACTCTTTCCATCCCCCAAGACTTGGGTTTATAATTTCCACAGATACCTCAGTGGTTTAGTAATTAATTAAGAATAAATGATAGAACCGAGAAAGCAAAAAATTCTGCGCTATATATTAGTAAGCCCTGCAAGAATTGGACTTTGGACAAAAAAGTCTGTTAGCTTATATTTTACGCTAAACTAAAATCCCAAAATATCGGCTCTGTATCAGTCAATAAAATTGGCTGACAAATAGGGCTAATCTATAGATTCTGAGGAAAACTAAGGAGCTTTTAAGTTTTCAGTTGATTTTTTGCTCCCTTTCTTGATAACATCATGACGAGTTCGTGGGGCTTTTTTGTAACCTTTAATACGTCCGGAAGAAAAACCTCGACGTTTGGGAAATTTGGCGAAAGTCCCCAAGGTCGTAATTATTCTTGAAAAGTCTCTTTGAACTAGACTAGGGGTGATTTTGATGGATTTATTAGTCTTCAAATACTGTTCCCAATCACGGGGTAAAACCACAGCTAATTTTCTGGCAGCCCACAAATTTACATAAGAAAGAAGTGTTAGTTTAAACCAATTTTCTTCATGATGTACATCGGGAGTTAAATAAGATGTCATCAATAATCTTTGTTTACCAAATCGAAAAAGATGTTCCATGTCATAACGTTGTCGATAACACTGATAACAATCAACTAAACTTAACTCATCGCGCCGAGAACCAATAACAATAAGCCACATAGGTTTCCAAATACTATTTCTTTCTTGAGCTCTGACAACAATCTGGAGTAAAGTAAAGGGGTGATTGTTCATTTTATAGTTTTTAGTTCCTCTCATTAACATCTGTTTCCATCCCGAAATATTCACTGTTAATTGACGACCTTTTTTCGTTGTAAAGGGAACATGATGAACTTCATCAGGTTCAGTCCAAGTTTGGTCATCTTTAAGGTCAAATTTATCCCCATACCAACGGGGATGTCCCGAAGTTTTGGCTTGATTTGGGTCCCGAATAAATTGACGATAAAAAACTCGGTCACTTCTAACTCTTGTAATAGTAACTACGTCTTCATGCTTAACTTGTTCCCCAATAAAATCCTTTTGGCTGTAGTCACTATCAGCCACTAAGACAGATAATTTATCAGAAAATAAAGAACTTTGCCAGATTTTTTTTAGTTGTTGATTGCCTTGATTTACTCCTTTATGTTTAGAGGGGAATCGCTCTCCTGATAAGGGGACAGCCCAAGGGACTTTTTCTGTGTCTATTTGGTCAGGTAAAGCGCAGACAACGGAATAACAATGTCCAATATTAATGGGTTTATTTCCCTTAATTGGATTGGGGTAATGAATAAAGGTTTTATCCGCTAACGTTTCGGCAAACCGTCGTGGACAGGGAGTTGTGTCAATACCAAATAAGTTATAATGTTTTGAAGTGGGAGGAATTGTTCTCGATACCGCTGAAAATAAAGTCTCAATTCTCTGTTCATAATTAGGGTCAGTTTGAGTGGGTAAAAACTCTTGAATTCCTCTATATAAACTGTTATAATCTCTTCTAAATAAAGGATTGAGAGACAATTCAACGACTGAGTGAGCTTGTTGGTTACTGGAGAGGGCATCGAGTAATTCTATAATAGTTTCTTTTCTAGCTTTTAGTCCTTGGAAGAGGTTAGACCTCCACACCAGGAATTCCTCGACAGACGTAGCCGTTTCATTTTCGGTCATTTTTAAAATTTATTACCTTATAAATTAGCGGAATATATACGCTAACATCAAAAGAGGTTGTTTGTTACAGTTAAGGCTAATGTCATCACATTCCGAACTTAAGACCAGTCAAGATGTCCACCTGAGAGCCAAACAAATTAAGAGTCTAATTCGCTCTCTTAAACAGAAAATAAAGAAAATTGAACGGGAAGGGGAAGTAGCACCAGCTAATTGTCATATTATTCGTTATCAGGTTAATGGAAAGGGAACAATCTACTGGTATTATAAACTACAGGCTGCTGAATCAATTTTTCCTATGGCCACTAATAATGAGAAAAAAACCAAATATAAATATTTAGGACGAGCCGGAAGTTCTGCTCATATTGATGCTGTAGAAAAACTCACTAGGAGAAATCTCATTGATGAATTAGAACGAGTCATTCAATCTCTAACTGAAAGCTACTTAGGGTTTGCTGAAAAAGTTTCTCCAAAATTTATGCCACTTTTGACCAAGAATTTTCTGACAAATCAATAAGTTTTAGTATATAAAAATTGTTTAAAGTATAATCAAAATTAATGAAAGGCGGCTTGATGAGTTCTCCTGTTCTATTATTGGTAAATAAGGACAAAAAAAGCGACAAAAACTGCCTCAGAAGTTTAGAAAGATTGACAACTAAAAATGTAATAGCAATAGATGTAATGGAGGTTTCAGGGAGTTTTGTCATCACGAGATTTAGGCTAAATCTTCGTTTAGCTTGTCCAAACTTTCCCTCAATAGCATTACGGAAGCATTCATCGGAGTGGGCTTGTTTCTTTTCTTCTTCACTGACATTTTTCGGAGGTCTTCCTAACTTCGGACCACTGATTCTTATCCCTCTTTCCTTACACCAATTTCTGTTTTCCCTAGTTCGATAAATTTTATCTACATGGACGGATTCGGGATAATAGCCAAACGTTTCTTTATACTTTTCTACTTGTTCTTTTAAATGACAAGATTCATTGAAGTTTTCCCAACTTATTTTGTCTAGAAACACATAGTTATCTACACAGCTTACTGAGAGTTTAGCTCCAAACTCTATTGTTTTTCCTGCTTTTCCCCTCACTATTGGACGAATATGCGGTTGAGTTAAACTTACAATTTTTTGAGGAACACTCTGGGTCTTATTCTCCCACATTGACTGTTGTTGTTCATAAACTTTTTTGATAGTCTCTAGACAATTTTTCTGTCTTTTACTCAGATTTTCCAGGGAAGCCCCAGCTTGAATTAAGTCTTCTATATTTCCTAAATTTTTCTTAAGGTATTTTAACTGTTTCCCGATAGCTTTTCTTTTTTCTTGATAAGATACTTTTCGTTTTTTAGCTACTTTTAAGTATTCCTTTCTAGCAATTTTTCTAGAAGTTCTCGGCTTTTTTCTCAATTTTACTCTTAATGGTTTATAAAGATTATCTATTATTCTTTCTGTCTCAATTCTGGCTTGATTTAATATGCCTAAATCCGTTGGGTATTTGATGTCTGCTGGCGCACAAGTCGCATCTAAAATTAGTTTACCTTTATTTTTTATTTTTTCTCCTTTTTCTTGGAGACAATCCTTTTTTTTTACTTCTTTATCACTCTTGTCTATTTCTCTTTTTACTATTTTTTTATTGATTTTGTTTATCAATTCTCCATCAATTCTTTTCCTAAAATGAACTAGCATTGAAGATTCCAGTGGTGGCTCTTGTTGATAACAATTTAAACCTATAAAGTATTGTAGATAGGGATTTTCTCTAATCTGTTCTATAGTTTCTCTATCACTTGTTCCTAATTTTTCCTTAATAATTAATGTCCCTAATGCCATTCTAAATAGTTTGGCCGGCGCACCTTTTTCTGCTGAAAAAAGTTTAGCATATTCTTCCTCAAAATCATCCCAAGGTATCAACTCTGCCATGATTACCCAACGATTATTGGGGGACAATTTGCCCTCGAAAGGTAATTCAAATTTTTCTGGGGGCGGTAAAGGTTGCTCCTCTTTTCGATACATTTGTTCTTGACCAACAACTGGGAGGTGTTTCTACCAATTATAGCGGTTTGTAGCCGACAAAGCTGATCTTTTTTGCGATCGCGAATATGGGTGTAACCTTTTAAAGAATAGGGTTTTGCTTTTATTCAGCAAACCCTACTTAGATATCTATATTGGAACCGAAACTGAATGAAGCTATTTAATATTTAAAATTCCCTAAAAAGATGGAAAGAGAGTTTTTAAAATCACCTTAATTCTCTATTTTAGCTCTGGAGATATGTTTAGCGTAAAATTTACGCTAACAATTGTTTTTTATCCAAAGTCCAATACGAGGCTTACTATAAACTTTTTGAAGCTTTAGGTTTGCCCCAAGTAGAAATTTCATGGCTAAATTCTAGTAAAGTTGCGCCTCCTCCAGAAGAGGATATCTTAAATTATGTAAATTTGAGAGATATATTAGAACAAATTAAGAAAGGTGAATCAGAGAAATTACTGAATCAATTTACAAAATCTAAACCAGTTACAAGTTATCAATCAAATTCAAATTTCACGAAGCTAAAAAGCAAAGTAAAAAAGATAATCTCTGTTATCAGAGAATAAATTTTTTTAACTGTGCTTGTTCATTAAAACAGCGACGATATACGCCTTCTGTCACCAGAATAGCGGTTAAAATATTGGTCAACATAATCATAAATAAAATTAAAATTTGATAAGAGGCTGCATTTAAAGGGTTGTTTCCTGCTAACACCTGGCCGGTAAACATTCCTGGTAAACTAACCATCCCTACCACCATCATTTGGTTTAAGGTAGGAATTAAACTAACTCTAATAGCTTCTTTTCGATAACTAGCGATGGCCTCTTTAGGAGTTGCCCCTAAAGATAAATAGGTTTCCACCTCAAGTTGGTTATGAGAGATGGTGCTAATAAGACGTTCCCCCGATAAAGAAGCACTATTCATAGCATTTCCCAGTATCATGCCTGTTAAGGGAATTAAATACTGAGGAGAATACCAAGCTTCCGGCTGGATAATCAAAGCGAGGGCATAACTAATGGTTAAACCACTACTCACCAATAACGATACCCAAACCAGAGGAAAAAGTCCCTTAATCTTTTGAGAAATGCGGTTACGGGAGACTTGGGTAGCAATGGTTAACATTACCCCTAAAATGAATAGAACAGGGATAGGATGGTTTAATTCAAAGATGGCAGTGATAACATAACCCACCACCAACAGTTGAAGTAGCGATCGCCCCGTGGCTAAAAAAAGTTGTCCTTCTAGGCCCAACCGTTGCCAGTTGGACAAAACCATAGCAATAGCCATGATAGCCAAAGACCACCCCAAATCTAAAAAATCAAGTTCAATTGCACTACCCAATAGATAATTCTCCCCAGTTGTTTAGCTTACCCACCAAAATAAGGGGGCTCATTACCCGCTTTCCATTTGATGTTACAGCCGATACTAGGCTTTTGTTGAGTATAAACCTTTCTATCTAGTAAAACCTCTTCTATGGCTGCTTTTAAGTCCTTTCCAGTAACAGGAACATCATTACCGGGACGACTATCATCGAACTGTCCACGATAAACTAAGGTATTGTTGCTATCAAATAAGAAAAAATCAGGAGTACAAGCAGCAGTATAAGCTTTAGCAACTTCTTGGCTTTCATCGTAACAGAAAGGAAAATTAAAACCTAATGTTGCTGCCATTTCTTTCATTTTGTCAGGGGCATCACCGGGGTGAGTAGTGATATCGTTGGAACTAATAGCTACAACACCTAAACCTTTATCTACATATTCTTTTCCTACGGCTGCTAGGGCATCCTGAAGATGTTTAACGAAAGGACAATGAACACAAATAAACATTACTAATAAAGCTTTTTTGTCCGTAAAGGTATCGAGAGAAATCTTATTACCTGATACTGCATCTTCTAAAGAAAAATCAGGGGTTTTTGTCCCCAAAGGTAACATAGTAGAAAGGGTCTTTACCATGATAATAACTCCTAGTTAATTATAGACAATTTACAACAGTTATTGATTTTACAGGTTCACAGTCTCGAAGACTGGGTTAAGGTTTGCTTCGGCAATGAAAATGCTATACTTACAATTATACCTTTTATATAGGGTTATATAGCGTTTCTCGGACTCAATATGTACACCTAATATCAAGCCTCCGAACTCCGAACTCCGAACTCCGAACTCCGAACACTAGAAAACTGTGTACCTCACAAGTATGAGAAGTGCTATAGTTGTTTTAACAAGTCATCCACCTTTTTTATTCCTTCTGTGTTATCGTACTCTTGATAGAGCTTTTTAGCATAATCGAGGGCTTTTTTTGCTTCTCCATTCCTATTTCTTTCTTTAAAAGCCATACCTAAATAATAATAAGGTTCTGGATTTTGAGGTATAATTTCGATTAAATCTTGATAGGTAATAGTTGCTCCTAAATAATCTTTTTGTGCCAACTGAATTCTGCCAACTCCTGCAAAAGCTTCTGGATTTTTTCTGTTAAAAAATGAAACGCTACGATAGATATTCAGTGCTTCATCTAGATTATCTTGAACTTCATAAATACGGGCAATTTTTAACTGAACTTTAATATTTCTGGGATCAACTCTTTCTGCTCTTTTTAGGTGTTCCTTTCCTAATTCTAGTTGACCTTGTTGTAGATAAGCAGTAGCCAATAATAATCTTAAATCTACATCACGGGGAAAACGTTGAACTGCATTGCCTAAATATTGTAAAGCTTGATCCAGTTGTTTTTGTTGTAAGAGAGAAGAACCCATAATAGCAAAAGCTTCGGGATTATTTGGATCAAGGGCGATCACTCTTTTGTAAGCTTCTGCTGCCCCTTCATAATCTTCTTGGCGGAGTAAAACAACACCTAAACCAATATAACTTTTAACAAATTTAGGGTTTAGTTGAATAGCATAATAATAGGCAGAAGCTGCGTTATTATTATCTCCAACATTAGCTAAGCTATCCCCTAAAGCATAATAGAAATTAGGGTTACTCGAATCAAGAGAAAGGGCTTTTTGATAATATTTTACTGCTGCTGAATGGTTACCCTGTTTACTGTGTAAATAACCGATTCCTGAAAATATTTTAGCGTTATCAGTGTCTAAACTGGCGGCCTGTTGATAGATAGCGATCGCCCGTTGATAGTCTCTCTTATCTACATGATCTCTCCCTCGGCGTAATAAATCATCTAATTGTTTCTCGCGAGGGGTTTGTGATACAAGTAAAGGTAAATCAGTAGAAGCCAAAACAGGGGGAACAATACTGCTGAAAATAAGGGTTGTGAGTAAAGAGAGAGTAAGTTTAGAAATCATAGCTTTTATTAAATGGGAGTAAAAAAAGGTTTGAAGAATCAAACCTTGCAACATTATAGACAAAAAAATTTTAAATGCCTCGTTTGATAGCCACTTCAGCTTGCTTAAATTCCTGTTTTAAGCGTTTTTTCAACTTTTCAGGTAGGGGACGATTTCCATAGGAAGTATAGTAACCTGCAAGGGAATTTAATGCCGTCTGCATGGTGGTGAAGGAACGAAGTCCTCCAGACTCTCCATTGCGTCGATAGCGAGAAATATAATCATTAATTTGTTCTTTGGCTAAAGATTTGATCTCTTGCTTGTTCTCAGCATCATTAGGTAGATCGAGGGCAGTGGTTAAAGTTTCGATAACTGCTAAGGTATCTTCGCTATAATTACCAGAGAGTCCGCTTGAACTATTACCACATCCTGTTAAAGTAACCACAGCCACTAAAACTAAGGCTAGAATACGAGATAAGGCAGATTTGAAAAACATAAGTTGTTAATACAATGAAACAATTCTAGATTTTCCCTATCCTATCCTAGAAGGGGTAACAGAGTGAAGTCAGGCAAACAAAGCACTAACTTGTTGGGGAGGAATGGGTTGACTAAAAAAGTAACCTTGGGCCTGATGACATCCTTTTTCTTTTAAAAATGCTGCTTGTTCTTCATTTTCTACCCCTTCGGCAATAATCTGTAAATTGAGGGCATAACCCAAAGCGATCACCGCTTGTGATATGGCCGTATCATTGGTGTCGTGGGGAAGATCCCTAATAAAAGACTGGTCAATTTTAAGTTTATCAATAGGTAGTCTCTTCAGATAATTTAAGGAAGAATAACCTATTCCAAAATCATCAATGGTCAATTTTATACCCATGCCTTGTAACTTTTCCAGTTGCTTAATATTCTGTTCTGTTTGCTTCATTAATAACCCTTCGGTTAACTCTAATTCTAAATACGCGGCTGGTAGGCCAGTGGTTTTGAGGACATTTTCAACCACTTGGATAAAGTCCCCATGTTGAATTTGAGGGGCAGCCACATTAACAGCAATACGACCAAAATCGAGCTTCTGCTCTAACCAAATTTTAGCTTGTCGACAGGCAGTGGTTAACACCCAAGTGCCGATCTCTTGAATGAGTCCACTTTGCTCGGCAATGGGGATAAACTGTGCAGGAGAAACCACTCCTAACTCTGGATGATGCCAACGTAATAAAGCCTCTATTCCTAGACAACGATGGGACAACATCTCAATTTGGGGTTGATAGAGTAAATAAAATTCCTTCTTTTTGAGGGCTTCTCGGAGGGCATTTTCCAATAACATATATTCAAAAACAGTGGAAGTCATTTCCTTCCTATAGAAACAGTAGGTATTGCGGCCATCTTCCTTGGCACGATACATAGCAGCATCGGCATTGCGTAGAAGGGTAGCAACATCTGTTCCATCATCGGGAAACAAACTTAACCCCATACTAGAAGTCATCTTAATAGTTCGACCTTCTATGATAAAAGGTTCCTCAAAAGTCCTCATCAGTTTCCCCACAACCATCCCTGCGTGTTGAGTATCTTTAATGTCTTCTAAAATAACCACAAACTCATCCCCACTAATACGAGCGACGGTATCACTCTTGCGTCTCTGTTGACATAGGCGTTGTGCTAACTGTTCTAATAAGGAGTCACCGGCCCTGTGTCCCAAGCTATCGTTAATATTTTTAAAGCGATCCAAATCGATAAACACCACTGCTAACTTATCTCCCTTGCGAGTAGCTTGTTGAATACTTTGCTCTAAACGAGTATTCATGAGCATACGGTTAGGTAAATTGGTGAGAGTATCATGGTGAGCCTGATAATAAAGCTTCTGTTCTGATTCTTTGATCTGGGTGATATCATGAATGTTTACCACAGCAGAGGTAACTCCTTTATTTGCTTCTCTATAGGGGGAGTATAGGGCATGATAATAACGTTGTTCCTCACCCAGATCAAACCAAGTTTCATATCTGACTTCTTCTCCTTGTAAGCAACGATCTAGGTGGGGTTGGATTGTATCCATAAATTCTTCCCCAACAATCTCAACAACAGACTTACCAATGATCTCTTCTTTTGCTCTCTGGAAGTTTCTCGCATAAGCATCATTGACTATTTGATAAGTGTAGTTTTGATCAATAAGGGCCATCATGTCTTGAGTGGTGGCAACAATACATTCAAAGATCCTTAGTTGTTCCTCCATGCGTTTGCGATCGCTAATATCCATCACCGAACCGATATAACCTTTAAACTGGCCATCGGCACTAAACCGAGGCTTTCCGGCATCGATACCCCAACAATAGACACCATCACGACGGCGAAAACGATAATCAATAGAAAAAGGCTGTCTTTTTTCATTAAACTCTAGAAAGCGTTTACGAGCTAATTCTCTCTCATCGGGATGAATCACGTCTAACCAACCAAACCCTAGAGCAGTTCCCTCTTTTTGCCCAGAAAAATCGTACCAGCTTTGACTGACATAAGTAGAATAACCAGTTTCGTCTGTTACCCAGACCATAACTGGAGCATGATCGGCCATGTTCCGAAAAAGGGCTTCACTTTCTCGTAAGGCCATCTCTGTTTCTTTGTGTTCCAGTTCCAGTTGCTTACGTTCGGTGATATCCATAACTATGCCAAGGAGACGAATAACATTACCTTGATCGTCCTTTTCAGCACTGCCTAAAGCTTGAACCCAGTGGATGGAAGCATCTGGGTGAATAATACGATATTCTATTCTGTGTTCTTTGCCCTTTTCTCGACAATCTTGGACATTTTTTTGCCAGTGTTCCACGTCTTCTGGATGAATCGCTCCTTGAACCTGTTGCAACTCCCCCCGAAATGTACCTGGTTCCATCCCCCAGATTCTTTCTACTTCTTCTGACCAAAATACTTTTTCTGTTACCACATCAAACTCCCAAGAACCAGTTTGGCTGAACTTAAGGGCCTGAGCATAATGGTTTTCTCTGCTGTTGAGTGTTGCTTGAGTGCTATGTAATTCTGCTAAAACCTGGGATAATTGAGCCGTCCTTTGGGCGATTCGTTGCTCTAATTCTTGATTTTGTTTTTGCAGGTCTATTTCTGCTTGTTGATCTTGCCTTTCGGGTTGGTGGCGATCGCTAATATCATGGAAAAAAATTGCCAGTCCTCCTGGAAAGGGATGAGTTTGAATTTCCAGGCAAATGACTTTTGTAGACTTATTAGGATAGCCATATTCCATACTACTAAATACCTGTTTATCCATAGCATGGCGTAAATTTTTTTCCACATCAGTACCGACCCAAGTTGGCCATACTTCCCATAATGTTTACTCGGAAGAGGATTCCTCGAAATACTCCTCTTTGTCCCTTGCTCCCTCCTGGTGATTATCTTCTAATAAGTGCCTTAAAATTCCTTTTAAGGCACTTTTATAGATAACGCACCAGTCCTCATCCACTAATATAAACCCATTCATCTTAGTAGCTAAAACCTTTTTTATCTAGTTTTTTACTTATTTGAGCCGTATAGAAACTATACAAAATTTGTCTTTGTTTAGGAAATAGGGAACAATGGAAGCAAGGATAAAATGCCACTACAGCAAATATTTATCCCATAAATAGTTAACAAAATATATGCACTATATCATAGCTAAAATTTGGCGAGATAGGGCTTAATTTTATAAATTATTAACAATACTAAGTCCTAACACCAGAAGTCCAATCTAGGGATTCTGGAAATTGGGGAATAGAATCAAGGAGATTTTTAGTATATTCTTCTTGGGGATTATTAATAATAGTCTCTGCGTCTCCTATTTCCACAATTTCACCTTGATTCATGACCATAATACGATCGCTCATAAACCGGACTACACTTAAGTCATGGGAGATAAAAATACAGGTCAATTTCAACTTTTCTTGTAAGTCTTTTAAGAGGTTCAAAACCTGTGCTTGTACAGATACATCTAAGGCAGAAACTGACTCATCACAGATTAAAAAACGGGGATTTAAAGCTAAGGCGCGGGCGATACAAATTCGTTGTCTTTGTCCTCCAGAAAATTCGTGAGGATAGCGATTAAAACTGTCTATATCTAATCCTACTAAAGTCAACAATGCTGCCACAATCTCATTGATTTGCTTACTATTGCTTTGGGTTTTATGAATAATCATCGGTTCAGCAATAGCTTGTCCTACAGTTAGTCTGGGGTTGAGAGAATTATAGGGATTTTGGAAAACAATTTGCATATTTTTTCTCAAATTTTTTAACCATTTATTGCTCATCGATTTTTTAGAAATCTCGTAAGTTTCAAAAGAAATTGTGCCACTTACTGCTGAAATAAGTCTAAGAATAGCCCTTGCTAAAGTTGATTTTCCGCAACCAGATTCACCAACTAACCCTAATGTTTCCCCTGCATAAACTTCAAAACTCATGTTATTAACTGCCGTAAATTTATTGGATTTGGATCCCAAGAAACCTGATTTTCCAAACTCTACATTTAACTTATCTACTGACAATAAAACTTTCTTTTCTTGGGCTTCTTGAGTTCTAGATTCAATTTCATCATGAGGTATAATTTGATAAATTAAATCGCTTTGTTGAGATGCTTCTGTAACTTGATTATCTGTCAAGAAATCAGCGACAGTGGGTAATTTATCTACTTTAACATGAAGGGGAGGACGACAAGCTAATAATCCTTTGGTATAGGGATCTTGAGGAGAATAAAGTATATTTTCTTTTTTCCCTTTTTCTATTACTTTTCCTTGATACATCACCAATATATTATCAGCTACTTCATTGATAACTCCCAAGTCATGAGAGATAAAAATCATCGCAATATTTTTATCTTGACAGAGACCTTTTAATAACTCTAAAATTCCTTTTTGAACCGTTACATCTAGAGCAGTTGTTGGCTCATCAGCAATTAAAATAGTAGGATTACAAGAGATTGCCATAGCAATCATAACCCGTTGTAACTGTCCTCCAGATAGTTCGTGAGGATACCTTTTTAGATAGGCTTTTGCTTGTTTATCGGGACAGGTTTGCTTTAAAACTCTGACACTTTTTAATAAATTAATTGCTTCTTGGTTAGCCTTTTCTTGAGTTACATTCTGATGTAGTTTAATAGCTTCAGTTAATTGATAACCTATAGTATAAACGGGGTTAAAAGCACTCATAGGTTCTTGGAATATCATGGCAATTTCTTGACCACGATATCTTGTCCATTCTGATGATTCTAATCTGGTTAAGTCAATGGTATATTCTGGAGATTGATAATATTTAATACTACTTTCTTGAGCAATTTTACCAGGATTTTGAATTAAACCCATAATAGCTAAAGAAGTCACAGATTTTCCTGAGCCTGACTCCCCAACAATACCTAAAATTTCACCTCTTTTGAGTTGAAAATTAATATCATTTACTGCTATTTTATTTGATTTTCCTTGTAACGGGAATTCAATACGGAGATTAGATACATCAAGAACAATATCACTCATGATTCTCATAGAAATATAAAATTAGACAGATTTTAACTTATTTTTTAGCATTTGACAAAGATTCTACTAGAGTTTGCTCCATTATCAAGGGATAATTGATAGAGAGCATCCTATTTTTGCAAAAAACTTAATTCTTGGAGTTTGACGGGGAGACGGGGAGACGGGGAGAAATTCATCAGATCAACTATTATCAGTAAAGGACAAGAAAGCAACTTTGGGATGCTCCCAATTGATAATGGATAATTAAACATATTTTTTGCAATTTAACCAGGATTATACCAGACTTTGATCATTTTTTTGTGAATTGATTAAAACAATCTTACCTTTTCCATAAGTAATTCAAAGTCACATTATTAAAGAAGCGTGTCACAATATAAATAAATAATGAAAACATTATACGGAGAGGGATATGGTAGCAACTCCCATCAAAACAAAAAAGCGTTTAAGCATACAAACTGGTGATATTGCCGAAAATACAACTACTATTAGATCCTTAGACTGGGATCGAGATCGCTTCGACATAGAGTTTGGTCTGCAAAATGGAACCACTTATAACTCCTATATTATTAGGGGTGAGAAGATCGCCTTAATAGACACTTCTCATGTTAAGTTTCGACAGTTATACATCGATACCATAACCGGACTCATTGACCCCAAAACCATCGATTATTTAGTGGTTAGTCACACCGAACCGGATCATAGTGGTTTGGTTAAAGATATCTTAGAACTAGCTCCCCAAGCAACTATAGTAGGGTCAAAAGTAGCGATTAATTTTCTAAAAAACTTTATCCATCAACCCTTTGAATACATTGCCGTCAAAACGGGGGATAGTTTGGACTTAGGGAAAGGTCATGTTTTAGAATTTGTCAACGCCCCTAATCTACATTGGCCTGATACGATTTTAACCTATGATCAAGGTACCGAAACCTTATACACCTGTGATGTATTTGGGATGCACTATTGTTCTGATGTGCTATACGACGAACACTTAGAGGATATTGCCCCAGACTATCACTTTTATTATGAGTGTTTGATGGGTCCCAACGCGAGATCGGTGCTTTCGGCCTTAAAACGCATGGACAAGTTAGGTCATTTTTCCTTAGTAGCCAATGGTCACGGTCCCTTGCTGCGCTACAATGTCCATGAGTTAGTAGAACGTTATCGTACTTGGAGCGAGGAACAAAGCAAAGCCGATAAAAGCGTTGCTGTGTTTTATATTTCTGATTATGGATATAGCGATCGCCTCTCCCAAGCTATTGCCAAAGGTATCACCAAGGCCGGTGTAGCAGTAGAAATGGTTGATCTAAAATCAGCCGATGCTCAAGATGTCCACGAGATCGTCAGTGGTTCCGCCGGTTTAGTGGTGGGAATGCCCCCCTTAGAAGGCACTCATAGCAACGAAACCACCAGCAACATCGGAACCATTCTCGCCGCAGCTAAAAATAAGCAATATATAGGGATGTTCGAGTCTTATGGTGACAACGATGAACCCATCGACCCCTTATTAACCAGGTTCCGAGAAGCTGGCTTAAACAAAGGGTTTAATCCTATTCGGGTTAAAGATACCCCCACAGAAGCTATTTATCAACTCTGTGAAGAAGCAGGAGTCGACTTAGGACAAGCGTTAACCCAAGCCAAAAAAGTCAAGCAAAGGAAGTCCTTAGATAGCGACTTAGATAAAGCCATCGGTCGTATTAGTGGCGGTTTATATATTCTCACCGCTAATAAGAGAGAACTCAACGGGGCCATGTTAGCCTCTTGGGTAACACAAGCAAGTTTTGACCCCCCAGGGTTTACTGTTGCCGTAGCCAAAGATCGGGCGATCGAGTCTTTGATGCAGGTAGGAGATAGTTTCGTTTTAAACATCCTCGAAGAAGGGAAATATCAACCCCTGATGAAGCATTTCCTGAAAAGATTCCGTCCTGGGTCCGATCGCTTTGAAGGGGTTAATGTCCAAACCGCTAACAATGGATCACCTATCCTAGTGGATGCTTTAGCCTATTTAGAATGCGAAGTTGTCAGTCGGATGGAATGTAGTGATCATTGGATCGTTTATAGCAAAGTGAGCAATGGGCGAGTTTCTAACCCCGATGGGTTAACCGCTACTCACCACCGAAAAGTCGGTAACTATTACTAAACCTGTAGGGTGGGCAATGCCCACCTTGTCTAATGGTCAACTACAATTTGAAAAATACAAGGTAAGCTAGATAAGTAAAGGATTAACAAAAGTTCCTCCAAGGTGGGAAGAAAATTTCTCGATCGAGTGTGAGTGGAAAAAGATTGTTTAATCTGGTAAGTGCGACTCTAGCAAAGTGATAAAACTCCATGCTGCGAATCATCACCCAGTCAGCCGAGATAAATACAGAATTGCAAAGAATCGGAGATCGCCCCTATCGGGACGAGATTCAAGCAAAAGAGGTTGCTGTGGGAGAAATTTTGGAGAGGATTAAACATAAAGGGGATCAAGGACTATTTAAACCCTTCGACACCCTCACCACTCCCACAAACCTTAAAGTTAGCGGCTCCGACTTAGACGCAGCCTATCAAAAAATTTCCAAAGAATTACTAGATACCATCCAAACAGCCAGCCAAAAACTAGAAAACTTCTATAAACAGCAACTGCCCAAACCTTGGGTAAAATTTGAAGAAGACGACGTAGTTGTAGGCAAACGTTACATTCCTGTCCAACGGGCTGGGATCTATGTACCCTGGGATCAAGCTTCACCTATCACTCGGGTACTGATGCAAACCCTCCCCGCAAAAATTGCCAAAGTACCAGAGATTATCCTCGTCAGTCCCCCGGATGAAACTGGCAAAGTTCCCCCCGACATTTTAGTAGCTGCACAAGTGAGTGGAGTTAACCAAATTTACCGCTTAGGAGGAGCCCAGGCCATCGCTGCTTTGGCCTACGGAACCCAAACTATTCCCAAAGTAGATGTGATCACAGGAACCGGAGGATTAGATGTCATTTTAGCTAAACGCATGGTTTATGGCACTGTCACCACCGACACCCCTGTGGATGCCTCAGAATTATTTATTATTGCCGATGAAACGGCAAACGAATCCTACATTGCCGCCGACATATTAGCCCAAGTTGAACAAGATCCCAGTAGTGCAGTGATAGTCCTGACAACGAATTTCAACTTGGCACAAAAAATTCAAAGCAAAGTACAACAAAAATTACAAGATAACGCCCACGGCATTTTATCCGAAAAAGCCATTGCTCATTATGGCTTAATTGCGGTGGTGGAGTCCCTAGAACAAGCTGTTAAGATTACCAACCAATTTGCCCCTCATTATCTGATTTTAACCTTAGCTAAACCTTGGGATATAGTAGAGAAAATTCGTACCGTCGGTAGCCTGTTCATTGGCCAAATGACCCCAAAAGCTATTGGTGATTATTTGGGTAATGGAGGCGTAATTTTGCCCCCTTCTGGCTTAATTCGTTATGCTTCTTCGGTGCGGGTAGAAACCTTCTTCAAACCCTCCCATCTCATCGAATACTCTCCCACTGCCCTAAAAAAAATAGCCCGTGTTTTGGAGACTTTGGCCCTCGCCGAAGGTTTTACCGGCAGTGCAGAAGCTATTAATTTACGATTGAAAGAAGGAGAAAATTGTGACTGAATAACTGGTAATTGGTAAATCTCATTGACTAAAAACAGTGTCTATGAATGAACGTCTTCCCAAAGCTAAGCATCCTCCAAATCGTTTGGCCTGTTTACCATACGGGGTTGGTCATGATGATGAAGGGGTCTGTCTAGAGGTGCAACTGGGTCCTTATCGCATTTTACTGGATTGTGGTTTAGGGGATCTCAGCCATTTAATCGATCAAACTCAAACTCCAGTTGATGCGGTCTTTTGTAGTCATGCTCACAGGGATCATGCTAGAGGTTTAAAATCACTTCATGAGGCTTTTCCTAACTTACCTATCTATGCTAGTCAGGTCACTAAACACCTTCTTCCCCTGAATTGGCCCCAGAAAAATCCCCCCAAAACCTCTAATTTTTGTCAGGGGTTATCCTGGGAAAAACCCCTGGAATTATTTGATGATTTAACGGTGCAATTATTTCCCTCCGGCCATTTACCAGGGGCTGCGTCTATTCTCTTGAGTTACCGTACCAGCCAACGAACCTATAAATTACTCTACACAGGAGATTTTTCTTTATCCAATCTCCAATTGGTGGAAGGACTCTCTATCGAAGCATTACGGGGTTTATCTCCCGATATTTTGATTATTGAAGGAAGTTATGGGACTATTCGCCATTCCCATCGTCGTCAACAAGAAAAACAACTAATGCAGCGTATTCATGAGTGTTTGACTCATGGTTACAGTATTGTTTTACCAGTGCCAACCTTGGGGCTAGGACAAGAAATTTTAAAATTATTACGTTCCCATCATCAATTTACGGGCCGTGAGTTGGATATTTGGGTGGATGGGGAGGTGGCCAACGCTTGCGATCGCTATTTAGATTTGCTTTCAGAGTTTCCCTTATCGGTACAAAATTTCGCTAAGCATCAACCTCTTTTTTGGGATGAGCGCATCTGTCCCCGTTTACGTCGTTTGACCCCCCAACAACGGGGAAAAATTGGACAAAATTCCTGCATTGTCTTAACAGATGATCTCACCACTCTTTATGACGAAGGTTATTTGCTATCAGGGTTATGGGTGATTTTATTCCCTGCTTCTCCCAATGAGGGACAAACCCTAGAATCACCGGAAATTATGTCCCTGATGGAACGGGTTTCTATTCATAGCGAGTCTTATGTTTTGGCGGAACATAGCGATGGCCGCAATACCACTCAATTAATTCATAATTTACGACCACAGCATATTATTTTTGTTCATGGTTCAACGATTAATTTAAGAGATTTAACTAATTTAGAAGAGCTACAAAATCGTTATCAACTTCATCTCCCATCCCCTGGAACTTTAGTGGAACTTCCCATTGGAGACAAGTTTATTCAACCAGAAGCTCCTTCTTCTGGTGTTTACGAGGGAGAGTTAAATGATTTAGAAACCAATATTACCTTGACTTTCCCCCACACCATTGTTAACGATCCTCACTGGCGTTATTTCGCTGATACGGGCCTGCTTGAAGCTCGTTGGCAAGGGGATGAGTTGGTTTTGCGCGGTATTTCTCAACGGGAACTGCTCAACCAAAGTAAAACCGATCAGATATTTAATGATTTAGATTGTTGTTTGACCTGTTGTCATTATCGGGGTCAACGTTGTTGGAATTCTCAGTCCCCTCTTTATGGGTTTAAGGTGACACAAGAGGGTTACTGTCCTGTTTTTAAACCTCTACCCAAACCAGAAGATGAGTAATTACCCGTTTATGATAGGATATTTTGTAATCCATAATATAAAACAATTGGGAAGGTACATAACCAGATGGAAGCCGTATTCCTTTTAGCAAAATTACCCGAAGCTTATCAAATTTTCGATCCCTTGGTAGATGTGTTACCAGTCATTCCCGTATTTTTCTTGGCTCTAGCCTTCGTTTGGCAAGCAGCAGTAGGTTTTAAGTAAACTTTGACTTACTCTCAATAGTTAAGTTTCTTATTTATCAAAGGCATCTACTTATAGATGCCTTTGTTTTTTTTGGCAACTTTACCCCCCCGATGATTTCGTCAAGTTAATTCCTTAGCTTTATCCCGCAGACAGAATTCGGACGACATTGTGATAAACTATAAATTTTTATAGGAAGTATTGTATTATGGGTTTTCAAGAGGTTTGTTTATTGTTGGCTTCAGTGCTAACTAGCGCCATGGGACAGTTATTCCTGAAAATGGGAGCCAATTCATTAGGAAAGGTGAACGCAAGTAATGCTGTCAGTCATATTCTTAATATTCTTTTGACCCCAAAACTAATATTAGGGTTGGCTTGCTATGGGTTAGGGGCGATCGCTTATATTCTTTTATTAACTCGTGTCAACCTTAGTGTAGCTGGCCCTTCTGCTTCGATTATCTATATCTTTTCTGTCTTATTTGGGTATTTTGTCTTTAAAGAAAATATCCTCATCCATCAGGCTCTTGGTCTAGGACTTATTGTCTGTGGCGTTGTTCTTGTGGCCTCCAAAGGTAACTAAAATTATTTTTGCGATTAGTCTTGCTAAATGTCTGGAGGTTGTGCTATGATAATTAGTCGTTGAGAAAGACAAGGGCTTGTAGCTTAGTGGATTAGAGCGCGTGGCTACGAACCACGAGGTCGGGGGTTCAAGTCCCTCCAAGCCCGTACACATGGAAAAATATGAGTAATTTTCAGATTATTCGTACCAATAATGCTCCTTCCCCTGTCGGCCCTTATAATCAGGCCATTGCAGCACAGGGGAGGCTTTTGTTTTTGGCTGGACAGATTCCTTTGCACCCGGAAACAGGGGAACTGGTTGGGGAAAATGATATTACTGAACAAACCCAACAAGTTATGAAAAATATCGCTGCTATTTTGGCCGCAGCAGGGGCAAACTGGCAAAATGTGGTTAAAACTACTGTTTTTTTGAGCAACTTAACCAATTTTACCCCGATGAATCAAGTGTATGGTCAATACTTTAACGAAGAAACAGCGCCTGCACGGGCTTGTGTAGAAGTTTCTCGTCTGCCTAAAGATGTTTTAGTGGAGATTGAATGTATTGCCATAATCCCCTAATTTTTGTTAGATCAAATCAAATTGATGACAAATAACCCCACACACAGCGGCAAAAACCGTGATTCCTAAAGCTAGGAGAGGGTTTTGTCCTTGGCTAACCGCAAAAGAGGTAACAACCCCTGCACCTAAACCCGCAGTTAAAGCAGCACTCACAAAGTCTTTGTCTGTATTTTTCTTATACATATATTTTTCTTGGTTCTATTAATACAAGAGATAATTTTGACGTTGCTCAAACTTAACATTCTCTGAGAGCCAAGTGTCAGGAAATGCTGTAAATTGCAATCAAGCTTTAAGTTTAGTCATATCTCTTAACAATAACCAAGAGGCTACCGAATAAAGATACATTAGATTAAGGAAAGCCGATCAAGTTTTACGGAAAATATGTCCAATACCTATACTGTTGAGATCCATCATCAAGGAAACACCCAAACCATTGAAGTTCCCGAAGATCAAAAGGTGTTAGTTGCAGCTAGAGAAGCAGGTATCGATCTACCAATCTCCTGTGAAGCAGGAGTCTGTACAAGCTGTGCAGGAAAGCTCTTGGAGGGAGAAGTTGAACAAAGTGACGGGATGGGTTTAAGTCCTGAGTTACAAGGAGAGGGTTATGCCTTATTATGCGTATCCTATCCTCGTTCTAACCTCGTCGTTGAAACTGAAAAAGAAGAAGAGGTTTATAGCAGACAGTTTGGACAACCTTAACTAATTATGATATCAATGAATAAGGGGCTTAATTTGATTAAGCCCCTTATTTATGTCTTAAATTGATAATAAAGTCGATTCTATTTCCTGTTTCACCTTTGAGCTAATATTACCCTCTCCCTGTAAACATTCTACTAAGAAAACATTCCCATTATAAAAAAGGTTCCATAATTCCTTTTCTTGTTCATCTAACCGCCAGTCATAACAAATGTTACGGTGATTGATTAATATCTCTCGAAATTTATCAACCCATTCTTGCCCTTGATTTTTCCACCAAGGTGATTTCCGAGAAAGCTTTTCCCATAGGGGGTAATCGCTTGGACTAAAGGCTTTCAAGAAATAAAAGGAACAGAGAGTTAGCGGATCTTGGTACACAACTTTAAAATTTCATAATTGGCTTGTCTGAAAAAACAGAAGAAATAGATTAAAATGAAGAGGTAAAAAGATTAGAGAGAGTAAATTGAAGCTAAAACAGACAAATAATCCCTTAACCCCGTCGATGGTCGATGATTTACGTTTAGCAGTCTCAAAAATGACGGGAGCAGAGCGTCGTTCATTTCAAGCTGAAATGTGTCTCAAGTATTGTGGAGGAAGTGCCAGACAAACCGAAATCTTGTTTGGTTGGGGGAGAAAAAATGTTCAACTTGGATTACATGAAAAACGAACTGGGATAGTGTGTTTAGGATTACAATCAGTCAATAGTGGATGTAAAAAATGGGAGGAAAGATACCCAATAGTTGCCCAATCATTGAAAGAAATAGCCGAAGCTCACGCACAACAAAACCCCACATTTAATAACCCCATTGCCTATACAAGATTAACGGCGGCTGAAGCCATTAAACAATTAAGAAATCTAGGATATAATGGAGAGGAGGTTCCTGCTGCTTCGACAATGGCAGATATTTTAAATCGTTTGGGCTATCGATTAAGAAAAGTGGTAAAAGCTAAACCTAAAAAAAAATCTCGGAGACGGACGCTATCTTCGAGAATATAGAGAAAAAAGATAGAAAAAAAGACCCTTCTGTGAAACGTTTAAGTATGGATTGTAAAGCAACTGTGGAAATAGGAGAATATTCACGTGGCGGACAAACTAGAGGTTATAATCAAGCTCAAGATCATGATATGGGAACTAAAGAAAAATACGTTCCTTGTGGGATTGTAGATGAAGATACAGGGCAACTTTATGTAACTTTTGGAAGTTCTTATAAAACGAGTGATTTCATGGTAGATAACTTGGAGCAATGGTGGACAAGTCTGAGTATAACTGAAAAGCAGCAACTAGAGAACATCCAAATTAAAGTTGATAATGGACCAGAAAATAGTGGAATAAGAAGGCAATTTTTGAAGAGAATGGTAGAGTTTGCCGACCAAACTAAGAAATCTATTCAATTACTATATTTTCCTCCTTATCACAGTAAATATAATCCCATAGAAAGATGTTGGGGAATTTTAGAGAGGCATTGGAACGGAACACTTCTGAGAAATGCTCAAACGATGTTAGCTTGGGTAAAAACTATGACATGGAAAGGCTTAAATCCGATAGTTAAGTTAAGTAAAAAAGTTTATCAAAAAGGCATTTCTTTAACGAAAAAAGAGATGAAGGAAATTGAGAAACGTTTAGAACGTAATCCTCACTTACCTAAATGGGATATTTTGATTAGACCCAGTTAGTCTAAAAAGTTAATAAGAGTGTAAAATTAAGTGAATTTCCTTTTTAAAAATAGTCAAAGCTAATTTAAAAGTTAGCGTATTTCTTTCTTTTAGATAGGGAGGTTTTTGTTCGCGGAAAGTATCCGCGAACAACTTTTTATTTTTCCCTTTTCGCTTATTTGAGATGTTCTACAAACAGATTCTGAGAATGGGTGGGAAACTTTTTCTTGGAAATCACCCAAGCAAGAATGTGAGAGTTTTCTTGTTCAAGGGGAGGCAGTTGTTTTTTCAGTTCTGTAAAACTCTCTAGAAAATCCTCATCTAATTTAGGGTTTGCTGAAAAAGTTTCTCCAAAATTTATGCCACTTTTGACCAAGAATTTTCTGACAAATCAATAAGTTTTAGTACATAAAAATTGTTTAAAGTATAATCAAAATTAATGAAAGGCGGTTTGATGAGTTCCCCTGTTCTATTATTAGTAAATAAGGACAAAAAAAGCGACAAAAACTGCCTCAGAAGTTTAGAAAGATTGACAACTAAAAATGTAATAGCAATAGATGTAATGGAGGTTTCAGGGAGTTTTGTCATCACGAGATTTAGGCTAAATCTTCGTTTAGCTTGTCCAAACTTTCCCTCAATAGCATTACGGAAGCATTCATCGGAGTGGGCTTGTTTCTTTTCTTCTTCACTGACATTTTTCGGAGGTCTTCCTAACTTCGGACCACTGATTCTTATCCCTCTTTCCTTACACCAATTTCTGTTTTCCCTAGTTCGATAAATTTTATCTACATGGACGGATTCGGGATAATAGCCAAACGTTTCTTTATACTTTTCTACTTGTTCTTTTAAATGACAAGATTCATTGAAGTTTTCCCAACTTATTTTGTCTAGAAACACATAGTTATCTACACAGCTTACTGAGAGTTTAGCTCCAAACTCTATTGGTTTTCCTACTTTTCCCCTCACTATTGGACGAATATGCGGTTGAGTTAAACTTACAATTCTTTGAGGAACACTCTGGGTCTTATTCTCCCACATTGACTGTTGTTGTTCATAAAATTTTTTGATAGTCTCTAGACAATTTTTCTGTCTTTTACTCAGATTTTCCAAGGAAGCCCCAGCTTGAATTAAGTCTTCTATATTTCCTAAATTTTTCTTAAGGTATTTTAACTGTTTCCCGATAGCTTTTCTTCTTTCTTGATAAGATACTTTTCGTTTTTTAGCTACTTTTAAGTATTCCTTTCTAGCAATTTTTCTAGAAGTTCTCGGCTTTTTTCTCAATTTTACTCTTAATGGTTTATAAAGATTATCTATTATTCTTTCTGTCTCAATTCTGGCTTGATTTAATATGCCTAAATCCGTTGGGTATTTGATGTCTGCTGGCGCACAAGTCGCATCTAAAATTAGTTTACCTTTATTTTTTATTTTTTCTCCTTTTTCTTGGAGACAATCCTTTTTTTTTACTTCTTTATCACTCTTGTCTATTTCTCTTTTTACTATTTTTTTATTGATTTTGTTTATCAATTCTCCATCAATTCTTTTCCTAAAATGAACTAGCATTGAAGATTCCAGTGGTGGCTCTTGTTGATAACAATTTAAACCTATAAAGTATTGTAGATAGGGATTTTCTCTAATCTTTTCTATAGTTTCTCTATCACTTGTTCCTAATTTTTCCTTAATAATTAATGTCCCTAATGCCATTCTAAATAGTTTGGCTGGCGCACCTTTTTCTGCTGAAAAAAGTTTAGCATATTCTTCCTCAAAATCATCCCAAGGTATCAACTCTGCCATGATTACCCAACGATTATTGGGGGACAATTTGCCCTCGAAAGGTAATTCAAATTTTTCTGGGGGCGGTAAAGGTTGCTCCTCTTTTCGATACATTTGTTCTTGACCAACAACTGGGAGGTGTTTCTACCAATTATAGCGGTTTGTAGCCGACAAAGCTGATCTTTTTTGCGATCGCGAATATGGGTGTAACCTTTTAAAGAATAGAGTTTTGCTTTTATTCAGCAAACCCTAATTTAGGGTTTGCTGAAAAAGTTTCTCCAAAATTTATGCCACTTTTGACCAAGAATTTTCTGACAAATCAATAAGTTTTAGTACATAAAAATTGTTTAAAGTATAATCAAAATTAATGAAAGGCGGTTTGATGAGTTCCCCTGTTCTATTATTAGTAAATAAGGACAAAAAAAGCGACAAAAACTGCCTCAGAAGTTTAGAAAGATTGACAACTAAAAATGTAATAGCAATAGATGTAATGGAGGTTTCAGGGAGTTTTGTCATCACGAGATTTAGGCTAAATCTTCGTTTAGCTTGTCCAAACTTTCCCTCAATAGCATTACGGAAGCATTCATCGGAGTGGGCTTGTTTCTTTTCTTCTTCACTGACATTTTTCGGAGGTCTTCCTAACTTCGGACCACTGATTCTTATCCCTCTTTCCTTACACCAATTTCTGTTTTCCCTAATTCGATAAATTTTATCTACATGGACGGATTCGGGATAATAGCCAAACGTTTCTTTATACTTTTCTACTTGTTCTTTTAAATGACAAGATTCATTGAAGTTTTCCCAACTTATTTTGTATAGAAACACATAGTTATCTACACAGCTTACTGAGAGTTTAGCTCCAAACTCTATTGGTTTTCCTGCTTTTCCCCTCACTATTGGACGAATATGCGGTTGAGTTAAACTTACAATTCTTTGAGGAACACTCTGGGTCTTATTCTCCCACATTGACTGTTGTTGTTCATAAAATTTTTTGATAGTCTCTAGACAATTTTTCTGTCTTTTACTCAGATTTTCCAGGGAAGCCCCAGCTTGAATTAAGTCTTCTATATTTCCTAAATTTTTCTTAAGGTATTTTAACTGTTTCCCGATAGCTTTTCTTCTTTCTTGATAAGATACTTTTCGTTTTTTAGCTACTTTTAAGTATTCCTTTCTAGCAATTTTTCTAGAAGTTCTCGGCTTTTTTCTCAATTTTACTCTTAATGGTTTATAAAGATTATCTATTATTCTTTCTGTCTCAATTCTGGCTTTATTTAATATGCCTAAATCCGTTGGGTATTTGATGTCTGCTGGCGCACAAGTCGCATCTAAAATTAGTTTACCTTTATTTTTTATTTTTTCTCCTTTTTCTTGGAGACAATCCTTTTTTTTTACTTCTTTATCACTCTTGTCTATTTCTCTTTTTACTATTTTTTTATTGATTTTGTTTATCAATTCTCCATCAATTCTTTTCTTAAAATGAACTAGCATTGAAGATTCCAGTGGTGGCTCTTGTTGATAACAATTTAAACCTATAAAGTATTGTAGATAGGGATTTTCTCTAATCTGTTCTATAGTTTCTCTATCACTTGTTCCTAATTTTTCCTTAATAATTAATGTCCCTAATGCCATTCTAAATAGTTTGGCTGGCGCACCTTTTTCTGCTGAAAAAGTTTAGCATATTCTTCCTCAAAATCATCCCAAGGTATCAACTCTGCCATGATTACCCAACGATTATTGGGGGACAATTTGCCCTCGAAAGGTAATTCAAATTTTTCTGGGGGCGGTAAAGGTTGCTCCTCTTTTCGATACATTTGTTCTTGACCAACAACTGGGAGGTGTTTCTACCAATTATAGCGGTTTGTAGCCGACAAAGCTGATCTTTTTTGCGATCGCGAATATGGGTGTAACCTTTTAAAGAATAGGGTTTTGCTTTTATTCAGCAAACCCTAATTAAATCTAACTAAATATTGAGTAAAATCTTATGATTAAAAGTCCCTTAAGGTATCCTGGTGGCAAATCAAGAGCGATTAAACAAATACAAGAACAATTTCCTAGAAGGTTTACTTTCTCTGAGTATCGAGAACCCTTTGTTGGGGGTGGTTCAGTCTTTATTTATCTTAAACAAATCTATCCTAATATAGATATTTGGATCAATGATTTAAACCCAGAGTTATACTTATTTTGGAAAATTGCTCAATCGGATTTAAAAGCATTAGTTACTGAACTTAGACAGATTAAAAAGAATAGGAAAGATGGACGAGAATTATTCCAAGAATTACGTGAGCTTGATGTAGGAAAAATATCTGATTTTGAAAGAGCAGTGCGTTTTTTTATTTTAAATAGAATTACTTTTTCTGGTACTATAGAATCAGGGGGATATTCTGAAAAATCTTTTCAGACAAGGTTTACAGAATCATCCATCGATCGCTTAGAAAAGTTAGGTCAGATTCTCCCAGGAATTCGTATTACAAACTTAGATTATCGAGAAGTTGTTAAGCAAAAAGGAGAGAATACTTTTATCTTCTTAGATCCCCCATATTTAACCGCAACTAAATCTAGATTATATGGAAAAGATGGGGACTTACATACCTCATTTAATCATCAAGACTTTGCCAATACTATGAAAAAATGCGATCATCAATGGTTAATGACCTATGATGACTCTCAATAAATTAGAAACTATTTTCAAGACTTTAATATTATTCCTTGGCAGTTACAATATGGGATGAATAATTATAAACAAGGAAAAGCCGAAAAAGGACAAGAAATTTTTGTTAGAAACTATGATATAGGGGTAACCCAATTATCTTTAAATTTGAATATTTATTGACTTATGATGCAACACCGAGATTATTGGTAACTGTTTACACTTTTGGTAAAAATCACTATAATTAGTTTGAAAGAGCAAAAAGACTACCCATGTTAACTTTCAATCCCAGTTTAACCCCATCACTCCAAGAAAGTAGCTTGTTGACAGACTTGTATCAGTTAACAATGGCTGCTTGTTACGCAGGAGAAGGCATTGCCGAAAAAAAAGCCAGTTTTGAACTATTTGTACGCCGTTTACCCGATAATTTTGGTTATTTGATAGCTATGGGACTGGCTCAAGGGTTACAGTATCTAGAAAATTTACGTTTTTCAGCAGAACAGATAGATTATCTGCAAAGTACAGGTATTTTTGACCATGTAACCCCTTATTTTTGGTCATTATTGCAAAATCAAGGCTTTACGGGAGATGTTTGGGCTGTTCCCGAGGGAATCCCTATCTTTGCCAATGAACCCTTATTGCGGGTTGAGGCACCGTTATGGCAAGCACAAATAGTAGAAACCTACCTTTTGAACACCATCAACTATCAGACCCTAATCGCCACCAGAGCAGCGAGAATGCGCGATATAGCAGGGGAAAAGGCAATTTTGTTAGAATTTGGTACAAGGCGAGCATTTAGCCCTCAAGGGGCAATTTGGGCGGCTAGAGCAGCTTTAGGAGCGGGTTTTGATGCCACTTCTAATGTTTTAGCAGCGAAGGAACTTAACCAGCAACCCAGTGGCACTATGGCCCACGCTTTGGTGATGGCTATTAAAGGTTTATCTGGCAGCGAAGACGAGGCGTTTATGGCTTTTAATCGTCACTTTCCAGGGGCAACCTTATTGATCGATACCTATGATACCTTAGCTGCGGCGCAACGGTTAGCCGAAAACAGGGAAATAGAGATTAAAGGGGTTCGTGTGGACTCTGGGGACTTGGGGAGTTTATCTCAAAAAGTGCGATCGCTACTACCAAAGGTAAATATTTTTGCCAGTGGGGATATTGATGAATGGGAGTTGCAACGGTTACGATCAGAAAACGCTCTTTTTGACGGTTATGGGGTGGGAACTCGTTTGGTGACGGGACATCCGGTTAATGGGGTCTATAAATTAGTAGAAATAGATAACGTTCCTACCATGAAACAATCTAGCAATAAGATGACTTATCCGGGAAGAAAACAGATATTTCGTCGCTATAATAACGGAATTATAGAAAGCGATCGCTTAGCCTTAATAGAGGAAGAGATTGAATCAGGAGAAACCCCCTTATTAGAGTTAGTCATAACAGAAGGTAACTTGTTAAAAGAAAATGAATCTTTAGACACCATTCGTCAACGGGTTCAAACTTCTCTTAAAAGTTTACCTGAAGATACTCATAAGATAACCAAACCGAGTCCTATTCAAGTGAATATTTCTCAACCCTTAGAAACCTTACGTCAATCTTTAATTGTTTAAGTGTGGGAAAAAATTAGATGACAAAAATTGCTTTATTTGGAACCAGTGCTGATCCCCCAACTGCCGGCCATCAATCGATTATTCACTGGTTATCCAATAATTTTGATTATGTAGGAATTTGGGCTGCTGATAACCCATATAAAGATCATAAAACCTCTTTGGATCATCGTCTAGCTATGTTAAAGCTATTAATTGATGATGTTGATTCCCCTGGAGATAATATTTATCTTTCTAAAAGTTTAAGTCATCGCCGCAGTTTGATTAGTGTTGGCAAAGCTAAGGAAATATGGGGAGAAAATTCTGACTATTTTTTCGTGATTGGTTCTGATATAGTTAAACAAATTCGTCAATGGTATCGCATTGATGAATTATTAGCTCAAGTTTCCCTTTTAATTGTTCCTCGTCCTGGTTATACTATCAATGAATCTGACTTAAAAGCTTTAGAAGATATAGGAGGTAAATGTCAAATTGCTGACTTAAATGCCCCTGCTGTTTCTTCTACTGCTTACCGAAAAGATGGTAACGAGAATGTCTTAATTCAACCAGTTCAAGATTATATTCATCAGGAAAAACTATACGCATGAATTCCAATAGTAATAAATTGACTTTAGAGAATTTTAAAGTAGGGGTTGATAATGTAATTTTTTCCATCGATTCTTCAAAAAATAGGCTCTTAGTTTTATTGGTTAAACGCTCAGATAAACCTTATATTAATCAGTGGGGTTTACCAGGAACTTTAGTAAGAAAAGGAGAATCTTTAGAAGCAGCAGCTTATCGTATTTTATCGGAAAAAATAGAGACTAATAATTTATATTTAGAACAACTCTATACCTTCGGGGGACCAGAAAGAGATCCCAGAGAATCACCATTAAGTTATGGGGTTCGTTATCTATCAGTTAGTTATTTTGCTTTGCTGCGTTTTGAAGAAGCAAAATTAATCAGAAAGGATTATAACACTACTTGGTATATGATAGGAAAAGTTCCTGAATTAGCTTTTGATCATAATCTTATTTTAGACTATGGTTATCAACGACTAAGGAGTAAATTAGAATACAGTCCCATTGCTTTTGATGTTTTACCTGATGTGTTTACTTTAAATGATTTATATCAATTTTATACCACTGTCTTAGGAGAAAAATTTGCTGATTATTCTAATTTTAGAACCCGTTTACTTAAGTTGGGTTTTCTGATAGATACTGAGAAAAAAGTATCTAGAGGTGCAGGAAGGCCAGCAACTTTATATCGCTTTGATCCTGAAGCTTTTGCCCCGTTAAAAGATAAACCTTTTGTTTTTATTTAAACCTAGAAATTACTACTATTATGAAAATTGCGATCGCTCAACTTAATCCGATTATTGGTGATATTGAAAACAACGCTCAAAATATCTGTAAAGCGGCAGAAATAGCTGTACAAGGAGAAGCACAATTATTATTAACCCCTGAACTCTCTCTATGTGGCTATCCTCCCAAAGATTTACTATTAAATGCTAGTTTTGTAGAAATGTTATGGGCAGAATTAGAAAAACTAGCTAAAACAATCCCCAATAATTTAACTGTTTTAGTGGGAACAGTTATCGAAAATCCTAATGCTTATAATGAGGGAAAGAAACCCTTGTTTAACAGTATTGTATTAATCGAAAATCAAACTATAAAACAAATTTTTCATAAACGGCTTTTACCCACGTATGATGTTTTTGATGAAGATAGATATTTTGAACCAGGAAAAGAAAGTAATTTCTTTCAATTATCTTCTAACATTCCCAATACAAAACCTCTTAAAATTGGGGTTACAATATGCGAAGATTTATGGAATGATGAAGAATTTTGGGGTAAAAGAAACTATGAAAATAACCCTATACAAGACTTGGTTAAATATGGGGTAGATTTAGTGGTTAATTTATCTGCTTCTCCTTATAGTGTTGGTAAACAAAAGATAAGAGAAGCTATGTTAAAGCATAGTGCAGAACGTTATCAGGTTCCCATTATTTATACTAACCAAGTAGGAGGAAATGATGACCTTATTTTTGATGGTAATAGTTTTGCTGTTAGCAGAAAAGGCGAAATTAGCTTACGTGCAAAAGGATATCAAACTGCCATAGAAGTTATTGAATATGACCAAAATAATGAAGACTTAAAAACCAGTTATATTGCTAATTCTATAGAAACAGAAGAAGAGGAAATCTGGTCATCTTTAGTGTTAGGATTAAAAGATTATGCTACTAAATGTGGCTTTTCTAAAGCTATTTTAGGGTTAAGTGGTGGTATTGATTCATCTTTAGTTGCTGCTATTGCTGTTGAAGCATTAGGTAAGGAAAATGTGTTAGGAATATTAATGCCATCACCCTATAGTTCAAGTCATTCTATTAGTGATGGAGAAGCGTTAGTTAATAACTTAGGAATTAATAGTCATACTTTAGCTATTGGGGATGTTATGAAAGCTTATGATTTGTTGTTAGAACCCTTATTTAAAAATACAGAGTTTGGGGTTGCAGAAGAAAATTTACAATCCAGAATTCGTGGTAATTTGTTGATGGCGATCGCCAATAAGTTCGGACATTTACTATTATCAACCGGAAATAAATCAGAAATGGCAGTAGGTTACTGTACCTTATACGGGGATATGAATGGGGGTTTAGCGGTTATTTCAGATGTTCCTAAGACCCGTGTTTTTAGCCTGTGTAAGTGGTTAAACCGACATCAAGAGGTAATACCCCATAATATCATAGTTAAGCCCCCTAGTGCCGAATTAAAGCCCGATCAACTGGATCAAGATTCTTTACCAGCTTATGACATTTTAGATGCTATTCTCGACAGATTAATTCATCGTCATCAATCTGTAAAAGAAATTACAGCAGCAGGGTTTGATTATGATACAATTTGTAAGATAGTAAAATTGGTGAACCGTGCAGAATTTAAGCGTAAACAGGCTCCTCCTGGATTAAAAGTAAGCGATCGTGCATTTGGTACAGGTTGGAGAATGCCCATTGCTAGTCGTAGAAAATTAGATTAACAGCCCTTTGACGATTATTAATGAGAACGCTTTCTATTCTCCAGGAAAATCTAACTCAGGAATAGAAATAATTGCCCCATTTTTTTGTAGCGAATCACTTAAACAAGTTAAAATTTGTACTAATTTAGTGGCAACTATTCCCGAAGAAAATTCACAAGGGGTATTGGTATGAACAGCGTTTAAAAAGCGATCGCAAACTTCTTTGAGGGGTTCCGCTTTCTCCACAGAAATAACCTGTTTTTCTAGTCCTTGAGGGATAAATTTTTCCCCTTGCGGTTGCACATAACCCTGTTGCAAAACGAGGGGTTCATCTGACAACATTTCCTCAAAAATTAACGTTCCTTGACTACCTACCACACACAAACGACGCTGTTTATCAGGATTACACCAACACAGATGAATAGTTGCTTGAAATCCGCTAGGATAATATAGAGTGACCCAAACCATGTCCCCTAAACCATCAGGAGACAAAGCAGTAAGGCGATCGCCCCGTAACCAAACCTTTCCTTGTGCTTGGACTCGATCAGGATATTCCCCCAACCAATGGTTAAAGATGCTAATATCGTGAATAGCTAAGTCCCAAAGTGCATCTACATCCTGACGAACTGGGCCCAAATGAGTACGACTGGCATAACCATAGCGCAATTTTCCTAACTCACCCTTTTCTAGAAAAGATTTGCCTTGATTGACAGCAGCATGGAATAAATAAGTATGATCAATCATTAACTGTCGCTGTCGCTGTTTTGCTAGACGAGTTAATTCTAAACATTCCCCAGGATCAAGGGTTAAGGGTTTTTCCGCTAGGACGTTATAACCTGATTGTAAAGCGTCCTTAATTAGGGTTTGCTGAATAAAAGCAAAACCCTATTCTTTAAAAGGTTACACCCATATTCGCGATCGCAAAAAAGATCAGCTTTGTCGGCTACAAACCGCTATAATTGGTAGAAACACCTCCCAGTTGTTGGTCAAGAACAAATGTATCGAAAAGAGGAGCAACCTTTACCGCCCCCAGAAAAATTTGAATTACCTTTCGAGGGCAAATTGTCCCCCAATAATCGTTGGGTAATCATGGCAGAGTTGATACCTTGGGATGATTTTGAGGAAGAATATGCTAAACCCGGATTTCTCACAAATTAATTTGAAAGCCCAATCCAGAGATGAAAAATGATAATTTTTAGGACTAATAGAAATTTTGAATATAGATGAATAAAAAAATTGACTTTGATTATCCAAAAATTGAGTTTAAGAGGGAATAATTATATTAACTTTTGATTTTCTCCACGATAAATAAGACTAAATGAAAGTATCAGTCAGTCAACAACTTATGATAGATATCTTTTTTAAAAAACAACTTATTCTACTTATCCAGTATTAGGAATAGTTTTAATTCTTTTGTTAGCAATAGATAAAATATCTTGATAAGGACAAGCACTAGCTATAGCGATAATAATTCTTCTACAACTAATCTTTATTCTGGCTCCCAACTTAAGAAGATTTAGACGTATTCTTCCCACAGTTGCTTTAGCCAATGAAGTTTTTTTTAAACAGTGTTGACGAAAAGCATTTATGAGAACATAAGCCCAGGAATGTATCCATAATCTTAGTTGATTACTTTGAAATGTTTGAGTTGAAGTTCTATCAGCTAACAAGTCTAATTGTTGTTCTTTAATCCGATTTTCCATCTCGCCTCTCGGACAGTATTTTTTTGTATAAAGTTTTGAGGGTGGAATTTTTGAAGCGGGCAAAGATGTCACCACATGGCGCATTTTTAAGCCATCACTTCCATAACAAACTTTTGTCACTACTCTCCTTTGACAACTCCATGACTTTTCTGTTTTATAACGAATAGAGCGATACCAAGTAGAAATTGGTACTAATTTTTTAACTTCTTCTAAATCTTCTTTTTTCTGAAATAAACTATCCATTAATTCAGTTATTGGAGCTAGTTTTTTTTCATATTCATGTTTGGCTTTTTCAATTACATCATCCGCTCGTAACTTAAGAACGCCATTTGTTCCCATAGCTATAACATAATCAACTAAAGGCTGATTTTCACAAAAATAGAAGATTTCTTCACGGGCATAGGCACTATCACCCCTAACTAGGATATGAGTCTCTGACCATTTTTCTCTAATTAGTCCGATAATTCTTTGTAATTCGTCTAAGGCTCCATCGGCTGGATCTACATTAGATGAACGAAGTTTAGCAACTAATAAATGATGCCCACAGAAAATATATAAAGGAGCATAACATACTCCGTGATAATAACTATTAAAAAATGCCCCTTCTTGATTACCATGTACTTGGTCATCCGTGACATCCATATCTAATATAATACTCAAGGGAGGTTTTTTATAAGACTCTAAAAAAAATTCGACAAAAGATTTTTCAATGGCTTCAAGGTTGGGTTCTATTTTATGATAACGACTCGTTTTTTGGTCGAGAATAGTCTCAGGACAATATTCCAATCTATTAATTGTACTTTTTCCAGCTAACCATCCCTTTTTATCTTCAAGTTCATTAAGCTTTTCTAAAGCGATCTTAAGGGCAGGATCGTGACGTAATTTATCATGGTCATTGACATCTTCATAGCCTAAAATAATTCCATAAAGCCTTTGTGCTAATAACTCATGAACGGAATGATCTACATAAGATTGATGACGATGATCTTGAAAACAGTTACCAAACTTCTCGGTAATTCCCAGTTTTTTATCCAACTCAGCTATCCAGACAATCCCCGCATCTGAAGTGATTAGTCCCCCATCAAAATTAGCGATTATTTCTTTTCCTTTCTGTTTACTAAAGTTGATTACTTGACGAGGGTTTCGGGGATGACTGGGACTCATTAAATCAGTTTAAGGTAAATTGCTTTAATAATTAAATTATAGCATATTTTATTCTAACAATCTAGTACTATTAGAGATTTTATTAATAATTTTTTTGGAAAAATGAGTGATTGATTTATCTTTTCATCTTTGTCTAATTCGGGTTGATTTTAACTTAAAATCTGACAACAGACTGTTGGTTGGGGAAATCTGCGATCGCTCTGTTCAAACCCACTTCCTGTAAGGCTTCTGTGTTTGGCGATCGCAGATTTTGTGAGAAATTCGGGTAAACTTTTTTCAGCAGAAAAAGGTGCGCCAGCCAAACTATTTAGAATGGCATTAGGGACATTAATTATTAAGGAAAAATTAGGAACAAGTGATAGAGAAACTATAGAACAGATTAGAGAAAATCCCTATCTACAATACTTTATAGGTTTAAATTGTTATCAACAAGAGCCACCACTGGAATCTTCAATACTAGTTCATTTTAGGAAAAGAATTGATGGAGAATTGATAAACAAAATCAATAAAAAAATAGTAAAAAGAGAAATAGATAAGAGTGATAAAGAAGTAAAAAAAAAGGATTTTCTCCAAGAAAAAGGAGAAAAAATAAAAAATAAAGGTAAACTAATTTTAAATGCGACTTGTGCGCCAGCAGACATCAAATACCCAACGGATTTAGGCATATTAAATCAAGCCAGAATTGAGACAGAAAGAATAATAGATAATCTTTATAAACCATTAAGAGTAAAATTGAGAAAAAAGCCGAGAACTTCTAGAAAAATTGCTAGAAAGGAATACTTAAAAGTAGCTAAAAAACGAAAAGTATCTTATCAAGAAAGAAGAAAAGCTATCGGGAAACAGTTAAAATACCTTAAGAAAAATTTAGGAAATATAGAAGACTTAATTCAAGCTGGGGCTTCCCTGGAAAATCTGAGTAAAAGACAGAAAAATTGTCTAGAGACTATCAAAAAGTTTATGAACAACAACAGTCAATGTGGGAGAATAAGACCCAGAGTGTTCCTCAAAGAATTGTAAGTTTAACTCAACCGCATATTCGTCCAATAGTGAGGGGAAAAGCAGGAAAACTTCAATGAATCTTGTCATTTTAAAGAACAAGTAGAAAAGTATAAAGAAACGTTTGGCTATTATCCCGAATCCGTCCATGTAGATAAAATTTATCGAACTAGGGAAAACAGAAATTGGTGTAAGGAAAGAGGGATAAGAATCAGTGGTCCGAAGTTAGGAAGACCTCCGAAAAATGTCAGTGAAGAAGAAAAGAAACAAGCCCACTCCGATGAATGCTTCCGTAATGCTATTGAGGGAAAGTTTGGACAAGCTAAACGAAGATTTAGCCTAAATCTCGTGATGACAAAACTCCCTGAAACCTCCATTACATCTATTGCTATTACATTTTTAGTTGTCAATCTTTCTAAACTTCTGAGGCAGTTTTTGTCGCTTTTTTTGTCCTTATTTACTAATAATAGAACAGGGGAACTCATCAAACCGCCTTTCATTAATTTTGATTATACTTTAAACAATTTTTGTGTACTAAAACTTATTGATTTGTCAGAAAATTCTTGGTCAAAAGTGGCATAAATTTTGGAGAAACTTTTTCAGCAAACCCTAATTAAATCATAATGAGTTGATGCCGGGGTAACAATTAGGAGTTTCGCATTGACAAAAGAGCGTAAATATGCAGATGATGTTTTCAGGTGATCGCTAATGAAGGAGAAAAATCATAAGACTTCGGAGTAAACCATCAACAGCCCAATGTAATCTAGATCAATATACATACTTCTTGCTCTCAGAGCCAAAATACACAGGTTGCTGCCGTTTAGCTGAGATTTTAGAAATTTCTCGTCATAGCACCAATAGATTCTTACTAAGAGAGCAATATGAACCAATAGATTTATTTAGAGAAGTTCAAGGAAACCTTAATTTGATTGGAGGAGTGTTAAGTGGGGATGATACCGTTATTGAAAAACACTACTCTCAAGTAGGAAAAGCTCATTTAATCAACTATTATTGGTCAGGAAAACATCAAAAAGCCATCAAAGGAATTAACTTAATTACTTTGTATTATACTGACTATGATGGAAAATCAATGCCTATTAATTATCGCCTTTATGATCCTCTAGATAATAAAACAAAAAATGATTACTTAAGAGAGATGATCGTAGAAGTAATCAAGTGGGGGGTAAAACCTTCTACTATAACGACAGAATGTTGGTATTCTTCTAAAGAGAATTTAAGATTTTTTAGAGACAAAGAACTGAATTTTCAAGTAGGAATAGCCAAAAATAGACAAGTAAAAGTAGAAGGAGGTAAATATCAAAGAGTAGAGGAGTTGGAAATTCCTAATAATGGATTGATAGTAATTATCAAAAAATTCGGAAAAGTAAAAATATTTAAGAGGACTTTTAAACACGGAAGTTGTCGTTATTATGCTACTTTTCTATATGATGAATCTAAACTTATGGATTGGAAGCGCGATGATTTTAGAGAGTTACAAACTATTCATTGGGGAATAGAATGCTATCATAGAGCTTTAAAACAATTGTGTGGATTATCTAAGTTTCAAGTAAGAACGACAAAAGCTATTGTTACTCATATTTTCTGTTCTTTAAGAGCATTTTGTCAATTGGAACTGATGAGAATTAAAGCAACTATAGAGTCTTGGTATTCTCTCCAAAGAGAGCTTTCTTTAAAAGTGGCACGGGAGTTTATTTTAGAACAATTATCTCCCACTAATTCTTTGACAGCATAATTTTTATTTTCTGTCAATGCGAAACTTCTAACAATCACCACAGCATCCAAGTCAAGTTTTTCCTTGACAATTTACCAATTTGATGTTAAGAGAATCGATTGAGAATCAAGAGAAAACTTGTGCTGAATAGCCTCTAAATTATCAGAACTAGGATCAGCGATCGCCACCACTTCTGCTTGAGGATGGGCTAAAAAATTGCGCACTAAATGGGTTCCCCAACGTCCAACCCCTAAAATAGCTAGTCGAGTTTTCAAAGACAGTTATTCCTTTCTCACAACTGATTTGTAGTTTACATCATTCCCTTGGATTATCTAGATAGGTCCGAGTCGCAGGAGAGGAGTTGGCCTGATTTGAAGAGTAATAGGCAATAACCAAGATCGGCACTATGAGGGTTAACATAGCGATCGCTATTCCCATAACGTTAGTCCATCTATGGGCAGGAGGTTCGGGGACCTTCCCTGACGGGCTACTAGATTCCATAAAATGATAGTTCTGATAATAAAATTTCTCCCTTTTATTGTACTGATTTTTTTTAGAGATTGATAGGGAAATATTACAGATTAGCAACAAAAAACCGCCACTGAAAGGTAGGGCGGTTGCACTGACATACTTCTGCTGTTAGGCGAGAAGTTTCCTGTGCCGACACTTGCCATCATTACTCAAAGTGCCAACTCCGTAATCTTGGAACTGATGACCACTAAACTGCTTAAATGTCTCAAAGACTCCATTTCCCAGGTTTCCCATTGATAAGAAGCTTGACAATGATGAATCCAGAGAATGCCCCAGAGTTTGTCTTTAAGCAAAAGGGGGATCAAAGTCAAATTTTTTAGGGACAGTTGTTCCAAAGTAGTTTTTTCTTCCTCAGATAAAGCAATTTTTTCCGAGAAATCGAGGACAATGGTTTCTCCTTGTTCATAGCTAGATTGATATAGCCTTAGCAAAGTAATCTTTTTCCATTCTATGGTCTTAACAGAAGGATAACCAGGGGCAATAGCTTCAGCCATGAGTTTTCCATCCATCCGATGAATACCCAATCTTTCTGCCTCTAGTGGGTTTCGTAGTTGCTCAAGACAATCTTGAAACAGGGATTTAATCGGAAACGATCGTTGCCATTGATAACTTATTTGATGTTCTAGACGTTGCCATTGCTTATATTTAGTCAAGTGAGATTTAACCCTAGTTAACTCTTTTAAAGTCTGACCCATAAATAAAAGATAGTTAACCCGTTGTGATAAAACAGACCAAAAAATAGGTTTAGTAATATAATCCGTTGCCCCCGCAGCAAATGCCTGATCGATGGAGTCCTGATCATCAAGTGCTGTAATCATCAAAATAGGGAGATTTTTATTATCTTCAAGAGAACGTAATTTCTGGCAACAGGTAAATCCGTCCATTTCTGGCATAATGGCATCTAACAACACTAAATTAGGCTTGTGATCCTTGTATTCTTGGAGACATTGATCCCCATTTTTAGCTTCGATCGCTCGATAACCTTCTTCTTCCATGGCAATCTTAAGAAGATTTCTCATAGTACGATCGTCATCAACAATCAAAATCAAGCAGTCTTCTCGTTTAAAGTCAGATTTATTCACAATAGGGGTGTTAGGGTAACAACTTGCTTAGGATATGCCGCCAAATTTAACCATGGGTTCGGGTATGGGTTCGGGTATGGGTTCCCGCATAAGTTCTTTTTTCAGGGCATAATAAACCCGATCATACTCAATTGTAATCCCCAAAATTCTCTCTGATGCCTCCTCAAGACTTCCCTCACGAGCGATTGTCTCCATTTCCTTACATAAGTAGTAGAGATTAGTAGCTCCTAAATTGCCACTGGGCGATCGCAGAGCGTGAGCAGCTTGATATAATTGCTCAGTATCCCTCTTCTCAATGGCTTTGTTCATAGTCTCGATGCGTAGGGCGGTATCTTGCAGATAACCCTTAATAATCTCATTGGTTCGCTTCCCTGCTATATTGCGTAATTGGTTAAACATTTTTGGTTCAATAGCCAGAGACTCTGAGCGAGGTTGACAACGACTTAAGGCTTCTTGTAATTCTTTGATACGCACTGGTTTACAAATGTAGTCATCCATTCCCCCAGCTATAAATCTCTCGCGATCGCCTTCCATTGATTCTGCTGTCATGGCAATAATTCTAGGGCGTTTATCAGGGGCGTAGTTTTGACAAATGTGATCAGTGGCAGTTAACCCATCCATTTCTGGCATACGGATGTCCATTAAAACTACATCATAAGCGAAATTTTTCAGAGCTTCTAATACTTCTTGTCCATCACTGACAATATCTGCACAATAACCCAATTTTTCTAACAGTAAATGAATTACCTGTTGATTGACCACCACATCTTCGGCCACTAAAATTTTTAAGGGATGAGTTTGTCCCATTAAAGATTTTTCTGAACACTGCACGGATTGGGATTGGGTTACTCTAATGGGTGCTCTGGGTATTTCTGAGAAAATTTCCATCAGAACATTGTACAGTTGGGAGCGTTGCACTGGTTTACATAACACTGCCACAAATTCCTCTTCACTGCTTTGAAATGTTTTTTCTGTCTCCGTAATGGCACTGAGCATAATCAAGGGTAAACGAGTGCAGTTGGGTTGTTTACGAATTTCACGAACTAACTCTAAACCATTCATATCAGGGAGATTCATATCCAAAATAGCTACATCAAAGGTTATTCCTCGTTTGAGCCATTCCAAAGCTTTTTCTCCAGAATCCACAGCGCAGGTAAACATTCCCCAAGATTGTGCCTGATTGATTAAAATCTTTTGTGAGGTAAGATTATCGTCAATAATCAATACTCGCTTACCCATTAACTCACTTTCCCCTTCTTGGGAAGTCACTGGAGAGGAACTTGTCGCAGCTTTTGCACGAAGGGTGAAGTTAAAGGTCGATCCTTTGCCCTCTTCACTATGAACCCACATCTTTCCCCCCATTAGTTCGCTTAATCGCTTACTAATGACTAATCCTAGTCCAGTACCGCCATATTGTCTGGTGGTGGAAGCGTCTACTTGGCTAAAGGGTTGAAACAGTCGATGGCAACGCTCTTTAGGAATACCAATACCCGTATCTTTGACGGCAAACCGCAGTTCATAATTGGGGTTTACTTCTCCTTCTCCACCCTCAATTACCGTGGAACTGACATAGATAACCACTTCCCCTTCAGGGGTGAATTTGACGGCGTTACCAATCAAATTAGCGAGAATCTGTTTTAAGCGGGTACTATCCCCCACAATGCCACTGGGGGTATTCGGTTCCAGTAAATAGGCTAATTCTAGTTTCTTTTGTGATGCTTGGGATACGAATAGACGTAAAACTTCTTCGATACAAAGGCCCAGTTCAAAAGGTGCTTCTTCTAACTCTAATTTATTGGCTTCGATTTTGGAAAAATCGAGAATATTATTGATCATAGTCAATAGATTTTCTCCACTATTGCGGATAATATTGACAAATTCTTTTTGTTGATCGCTTAGTTCCGTATCCAGCAATAATCCCGTCATTCCTGTGACAGCATTTAAAGGGGTACGAATTTCATGACCCATCATCGACAAAAATTCACTTTTAGCCAGATTGAGTTCTTCAAGGGCTTTTTCTGAAGCCTTTTGTTCGGCTATTTCTTCCTGTAAATATTGAAGCTCTTGAAAGTAATCACCTAAGCTAATAATCAGCTTTTCTAGTTGATACATTTCATCCCATTGGACCAATTTTGGCCGTTTTTCTTCCGGTAGTAAAGATTGGGTTTGACGAACCAATTTCCCTAAAGGCAGTTGTACTTCTCGCCGAAACATGACGAACATAATCAGAATTAGGATACCACTGACAATAAATGAAGCGATTAATATTTTGCCTGCCGATTCTAGATTCCTTTCTTAGAGGGACTCTAAGGTATAAGCAATACGAACCTCCCCCAATGACTTTCCAGAGGAGATGATTGGTTGCCGTATTTCTCTAACTTGAGGTTGTTGGCTCAGTTTTTCTAGTTTTGATTCTAGTTTGTCTTGTTCTAGTTGAGAAAGGGCCGTGGCAATAGTAGGATTTTGCTGATTGAGATAGCTAACCACTGGTTCCCTTTGCTCGTTGACAATGATACTGTACAACAAGTCTCTTCTCATACTTGACTGTTTCATTAGCCTTTCTAAGGTACCATCATCCAGTTTTAGTTGAGAATCTTGAGAAATTATCCGAATTTCCTGGCTTAAGTCCTGCATCTTCGTTGTCAGATTCTCCACTCGTTGATAATACCGCCAACGAATCTGAATAAATCCAAACAGCAACTGAGCAAGCAATAAACCCAGACTGGTTAACCCTAAATATCTTATGGTGATTTTATTCGGTGTGAGGTGGCTCAAATTCATAAACTTTATTAATACGGATATCAATTATCGGTTTTTATACGATTCATGGTTCTTAGAAAAACTCTTCTGAGAAGGGATAACCTTTTTTCTTCGGTAGCTACAATATTTTATAAAACTTCATATTTTGTTAATTTTATCAAGATTTGTCCTCTCTAATTTTACAATACTTAATATACACAAAAATCAGATTACAACAAAATTAAAGTTCAGTGACAGTGAAGAATGGATTAGATTAGTAGAGGTTTCCTTCTCAAGAAGAGGAAAGACTTTACCCGAATTTCTCACAAAATCTGCGATCGCCAAACACAGAAGCCTTACAGGAAGTGGGTTTGAACAGAGCGATCGCAGATTTCCCCAACCAACAGTCTGTTGTCAGATTTTAAGTTAAAATCAACCCGAATTAGACAAAGATGAAAAGATAAATCAATCACTCATTTTTCCAAAAAAATTATTAATAAAATCTCTAATAGTACTAGATTGTTAGAATAAAATATGCTATAATTTAATTATTAAAGCAATTTACCTTAAACTGATTTAATGAGTCCCAGTCATCCCCGAACCCCTCGTCAAGTAATCAACTTTAGTAAACAGAAAGGAAAAGAAATAATCGCTAATTTTGACGGGGGACTAATCACTTCAGATGCGGGGATTGTCTGGATAGCTGAGTTGGATAAAAAACTGGGAATTACCGAGAAGTTTGGTAACTGTTTTCAAGATCATCGTCATCAATCTTATGTAGATCATTCCGTTCATGAGTTATTAGCACAAAGGCTTTATGGAATTATTTTAGGCTATGAAGATGTCAATGACCATGATAAATTACGTCACGATCCTGCCCTTAAGATCGCTTTAGAAAAGCTTAATGAACTTGAAGATAAAAAGGGATGGTTAGCTGGAAAAAGTACAATTAATAGATTGGAATATTGTCCTGAGACTATTCTCGATCAAAAAACGAGTCGTTATCATAAAATAGAACCCAACTTTGAAGCCATTGAAAAATCTTTTGTCGAATTTTTTTTAGAGTCTTATAAAAAACCTCCCTTAAGTATTATATTAGATATGGATGTCACGGATGACCAAGTACATGGTAATCAAGAAGGGGCATTTTTTAATAGTTATTATCACGGAGTATGTTATGCTCCTTTATATATTTTCTGTGGGCATCATTTATTAGTTGCTAAACTTCGTTCATCTAATGTAGATCCAGCCGATGGAGCCTTAGACGAATTACAAAGAATTATCGGACTAATTAGAGAAAAATGGTCAGAGACTCATATCCTAGTTAGGGGTGATAGTGCCTATGCCCGTGAAGAAATCTTCTATTTTTGTGAAAATCAGCTTTTAGTTGATTATGTTATAGCTATGGGAACAAATGGCGTTCTTAAGTTACGAGCGGATGATGTAATTGAAAAAGCCAAACATGAATATGAAAAAAACTAGCTCCAATAACTGAATTAATGGATAGTTTATTTCAGAAAAAAGAAGATTTAGAAGAAGTTAAAAAATTAGTACCAATTTCTACTTGGTATCGCTCTATTCGTTATAAAACAGAAAAGTCATGGAGTTGTCAAAGAAGAGTAGTGACAAAAGTTTGTTATGGAAGTGATGGCTTAAAAATGCGCCATGTGGTGACATCTTTGCCCGCTTCAAAAATTCCACCCTCAAAACTTTATACAAAAAAATACTGTCCGAGAGGCGAGATGGAAAATCGGATTAAAGAACAACAATTAGACTTGTTAGCTGATAGAACTTCAACTCAAACATTTCAAAGTAATCAACTAAGATTATGGATACATTCCTGGGCTTATGTTCTCATAAATGCTTTTCATCAACACTGTTTAAAAAAAACTTCATTGGCTAAAGCAACTGTGGGAAGAATACGTCTAAATCTTCTTAAGTTGGGAGCCAGAATAAAGATTAGTTGTAGAAGAATTATTATCGCTATAGCTAGTGCTTGTCCTTATCAAGATATTTTATCTATTGCTAACAAAAGAATTAAAACTATTCCTAATACTGGATAAGTAGGGTTTGCTGAATAAAAGCAAAACCCTATTCTTTAAAAGGTTACACCCATATTCGCGATCGCAAAAAAGATCAGCTTTGTCGGCTACAAACCGCTATAATTGGTAGAAACACCTCCCAGTTGTTGGTCAAGAACAAATGTATCGAAAAGAGGAGCAACCTTTACCGCCCCCAGAAAAATTTGAATTACCTTTCGAGGGCAAATTGTCCCCCAATAATCGTTGGGTAATCATGGCAGAGTTGATACCTTGGGATGATTTTGAGGAAGAATATGCTAAACTTTTTCAGCAGAAAAAGGTGCGCCAGCCAAACTATTTAGAATGGCATTAGGGACATTAATTATTAAGGAAAAATTAGGAACAAGTGATAGAGAAACTATAGAACAGATTAGAGAAAATCCCTATCTACAATACTTTATAGGTTTAAATTGTTATCAACAAGAGCCACCACTGGAATCTTCAATGCTAGTTCATTTTAGGAAAAGAATTGATGGAGAATTGATAAACAAAATCAATAAAAAAATAGTAAAAAGAGAAATAGACAAGAGTGATAAAGAAGTAAAAAAAAAGGATTGTCTCCAAGAAAAAGGAGAAAAAATAAAAAATAAAGGTAAACTAATTTTAGATGCGACTTGTGCGCCAGCAGACATCAAATACCCAACGGATTTAGGCATATTAAATCAAGCCAGAATTGAGACAGAAAGAATAATAGATAATCTTTATAAACCATTAAGAGTAAAATTGAGAAAAAAGCCGAGAACTTCTAGAAAAATTGCTAGAAAGGAATACTTAAAAGTAGCTAAAAAACGAAAAGTATCTTATCAAGAAAGAAGAAAAGCTATCGGGAAACAGTTAAAATACCTTAAGAAAAATTCAGGAAATATAGAAGACTTAATTCAAGCTGGGGCTTCCCTGGAAAATCTGAGTAAAAGACAGAAAAATTGTCTAGAGACTATCAAAAAAGTTTATGAACAACAACAGTCAATGTGGGAGAATAAGACCCAGAGTGTTCCTCAAAGAATTGTAAGTTTAACTCAACCGCATATTCGTCCAATAGTGAGGGGAAAAGCAGGAAAACCAATAGAGTTTGGAGCTAAACTCTCAGTAAGCTGTGTAGATAACTATGTGTTTCTATACAAAATAAGTTGGGAAAACTTCAATGAATCTTGTCATTTAAAAGAACAAGTAGAAAAGTATAAAGAAACGTTTGGCTATTATCCCGAATCCGTCCATGTAGATAAAATTTATCGAATTAGGGAAAACAGAAATTGGTGTAAGGAAAGAGGGATAAGAATCAGTGGTCCGAAGTTAGGAAGACCTCCGAAAAATGTCAGTGAAGAAGAAAAGAAACAAGCCCACTCCGATGAATGCTTCCGTAATGCTATTGAGGGAAAGTTTGGACAAGCTAAACGAAGATTTAGCCTAAATCTCGTGATGACAAAACTCCCTGAAACCTCCATTACATCTATTGCTATTACATTTTTAGTTGTCAATCTTTCTAAACTTCTGAGGCAGTTTTTGTCGCTTTTTTTGTCCTTATTTACTAATAATAGAACAGGGGAACTCATCAAACCGCCTTTCATTAATTTTGATTATACTTTAAACAATTTTTATGTACTAAAACTTATTGATTTGTCAGAAAATTCTTGGTCAAAAGTGGCATAAATTTTGGAGAAACTTTTTCAGCAAACCCTAATTAGTATAGTATGTGCGTAGAACCCGTTACACTGCTAAATAAAGATAAATACCTAAAAAATAACCAAGATTCCCTTGATCCCTGTAATGTAAAGTTTGATTGCGAAAACTAGGAGATGTACAAATGAGATGTTAGATTAAAGATAAAGCTAATAAAGAAAGCTTCCCTGGCAGATAACTAGCAAGGTAAAACAACAAGTTCAAAGGAGAATGCCCTGTATAAGGTAATTGCTCACCGCAATAAAGAATCTGTCTTGACAACATAAAGGTAAAATCGGGGATTTTTATGTATAGTGGGGGTTATGACCACAAATGCTACCATTGATTCAAAGCTAGTTAGAGCTATCGCCGATGAACAGTTGGCGAACAATGTCTTCATGATTGAGTGGCTAGTCAAGGCACAACAACAGTTATCTCTTCAACAAAGACTGATTGACCAGCAACAACAACAAATCTCTACACAACAGCAAGAAATTGAAAAATTGAAAGAAGAGAGAGATAAGCTAAAAAACCGTAACTCAAAAAACAGTTCAGTCCCCCCATCATCAGACCCACTAAAAAAGCCTTCTGACAAAAAGAAACGCAAAAAAGGATTTAAACGCGGACCAAAATATGACCACCCAGGGAAGACCCGTAATGGTTTTGGTCAGCCCGATAAGATAGTCCCTTTAGAACTAGAAAACTGTCCTGTTTGTGGGGGTTCAGTGGAACGAGATGAAGTAGTTCCCGAAAAAGTCCAGCAAGTGGCTGAAGTAGTAGACCAACCCATAGAAATCAGGGAATATCGTCGCGGATTCTATAAATGTCCTAGTTGTGGATGGTCAGATTACAGTCCTGTTCCATTGGGAGTTAAAGAAGGATTCCGTTATGGGGCGCGATTAAGTAGCATCGTGGGCTGGCTTGGCTATGGGGGTAATCTTACATGGCGTAAACAGGAACATTTTATAGAGTATGTCTTTGGCATTCCCATTTCTCAAGGGAGCCTTGCCAAAATGCACAAATGGTTTCAAGAAAGTTTAGAACCCTTGACCCAACAGTGGTTAAAGTACATCCAGCAGCCAGGAATCCGATGTGTTGACGAAACCAGTTATTGCATCGATGGCATCAAGTATTGGGTTTGGGTAGCCACATCAAATGAGGTCTGTGTGTTGATGTTGGCTCCCACTAGAAGCTCCGCAGAAGTCGAGAAATTGTTAGGAGCAGATTTTAAGGGCATCCTCACCAGTGACTGCTATAGTGCCTACTTTAGACAAAGTGCGATGGCCAAACAGAAATGTCTGGCACATTTAGAACGAGAGTTAGAGTCCCTTAAAACCAGTCGTTTTCAAGCGAATCGAGAATTTGCTGCCGATGTACAGCAAGTTTTAGCAACCGCCCGTATCCATTATCGTCATTATCATGGTCGAAATTTAACCCTTGAAGACTTAGGCTCCAAAAGAACAGAAGTCGAGAACTCACTGCAAAAGATTTTTAAAGCAACTCCCAAAAAAGGATGGCCTTATGATGCACAAAGATTGATTAACCGTCTCAAACGTCATTGGGAAGAGTGGTTCACCTTTCTAACTTATCCTGAAGTCAAACCAGATAATAATGATGCTGAGAGAGCTTTACGTCCCATTGTCATTCACCGCAAAGTAAGTGGGGGAGCAAGAAGCGACTGGGGTGCAGAGTTAGTCACCCAAATGTTCAGTTTTTTAGAGACCATGAGATTACAGGGGCAAAATGCCATTGTCCAATTATGCGAATTATTTTCATTAGCTGGTCGGAGTCCCCCAGGATTAGAGATGTAAAAGGCTCCGGAGCCGATGGGGGATAGATTTTTCTTGATCCCCCTATCTCTCTGCACAAAAACACACAGGGTTAGCGGATAATCTCCGCTAACAAAAAACTATTTTACTATTCTTTTTTTTCTCATATTGTTGTTTTTATTTGAGGTTTTAAAAAGACTTGATTCTGGGAATGTTAGTCATTAAAATAGCCGTAATAAATTAGCTTAAATTTTACGCTAAATCACAGGGCTTATATTTTTGTCGACTCAACTGATGTTGTTTGTAGTGCTTTTCAATAAGACTTTTTTGTTGCGGTGAGCAGTTACTGTATAAGTTCATGTCTGTCTCGTTAACTCTCAATAACAGCAACCAAGCTAGAGGCTTAAATTTCCTCAAGTAGAACCAAGGGAGCAAGGTAACTGAAATTGATAATTCAGTGCGACTCTAGGGAATCTCAAGGAAGGCGTGGAAAACTCTAAGGGACTAGCAACCTGGTTGCTGTTGTTGCTATGATTAATTAATAATTAAGAAATAATTAATTATCTAAGATTAAAAGCAGATTATGAGTGAGAAAGAACGTAAATCATGGGACTTAGGACGTTTTCTAAACACCTTAAACTATTTTGAGTTGATTCCGTTTGTTAGTGATCTGCAAAAACTATTTCAGCCAAGCGATCGCCCTTCAGTTAACCTAAATAATGACACTATGAGTATGATCTTAGTTACCGGAGCCACAGGAGGCGTGGGTAAGCGTGTGGTTCGTCGTTTATTAGAACAAAATTATTATGTTCGTGCTTTAGTACGGGATATAGAAGCAGCGAAACCCCTTTTTGATGAGAAAGTTGAACTGATTCAAGGAGATGTTACCCGTCCCGAAACCTTAACCCCCAAACTACTAGAAAATGTTTCTGCGGTTATCTCTTGTGTGGGAACCCGTGTGCAACCGGTGGAAGGAGATACCCCCAACCGAGATAAATATTACCAGGGAACTAAGTTTTATATGCCGCAAGTTGTGGATACTCCCGAAACAGTGGAATATTTAGGGATGAAAAATTTAACCGAGGTGATGAAGAAATATGTGAGATCCGACACTAAATTATTATTTGATTTTAGCCACCCCACAGAAGCAACAAAAGACACTTGGGGTGCAGTGGATGATGTGGTAATGGGAGGGGTTAGTGAAAGTAATATGCGTTTAGAACAAAATAAAGCAGTGTTTTCTGGAAACGTCTCCATCGCTAATAATGGGGGGTTTGCCTCAGTGAGAACCAAAAATTTAACCCCTCCGGTGGATCTGTCTGAGTATGAAGGCATAGAATTAAGAGTGGAAGGGGATGGCAAACGCTATAAATTTATTATTCGTTGCGAAAATAAATGGGATGGTGTGGGTTATAGTTACTCCTTTGATACCTTTTCTAACATCTCGACAACGGTACGCATTCCTTTTGCTGAGTTAATACCAGTATTCCGTGCCAAAACCGTACCAGAAATGGGCAAGTTTGATCCCAGTTGTATCTATTCCATGCAGTTGATGCAAACAAAATTCGAGTACGATGGTAGTTTAAACCCGAAATTTTCTCCTGGTTTATTTCGCTTAGACGTTAACAATATTAAAGCTTACGGAAGGAAAGTTAACACCCCACAATTTATTTTAATTAGTTCTGCTGGTGTTACCCGTCCCGGTAGATCTGATATAAATTTAGAAGATCAACCCCCGGCCGTAAAAATGAACGAGCAACTAGGGGGTATTCTCACCTGGAAATTAAAAGGAGAAGACGTATTACGTCAGAGTGGGTTAAATTATACGATTATTCGTCCTTGCGCTTTAACTGAGAAACCTGGGGATAAAGCCCTATTTTTTAAGCAAGGAGATAATTTAAAAGGCCAGGTTAGTCGAGATGCGATCGCCGATCTTTGTCTGCAACTCCTACAATATCCTTCAGCTTGTCAAAAAACCTTTGAAGTTTGTGAACAAGAAAAACCCTACCAGGGACAAATAAAAGAAGCGATCGCAGCCTTAAAAACAGATTAATTGTTAATTGTTAATTGTTAATTATTAATTGCTAAAATGACCACCTTATTTATCGTTGGTACCGATACGGAAGTGGGTAAAACTGTTGTTACCTCCGCAATAGCTGCTTATTGGCAAACCCATCACCCTACAGAGTCGTTGGGGTTGATTAAATTGATACAAACTGGGATCGGCGATCGCGAACACTATCAAAGATTATTCCCAGATCTAGAGATAGTCAACCCTCTACACTATGATACTCCTGTGGCCCCTCCCGTGGCTGCACAGAGGGAAAACCGCCCTATTCCTTTGGATCTGGTAGAGCAAGGGTTAAAGGACTTACAGCAGCGTAAAAAGCTTGTTTTAGCCGAGGGACTAGGAGGGTTAGGGTCCCCCGTAACTTGGGAGTTAACCGTGGCTGAGCTTGCAGGAAACTGGGGTTTAGAGACGGTTTTGGTGGTTCCTGTTAAGTTGGGGGCCATCGCTCAAACCGTTGCTAATGTGGCTTTGGCCCGTCAACATAATGTTAATTTAAAAGGGATTATTTTAAGTTGTTCTCAACCCATATCTGAGCAAGAAATTGTTGATTTTACTCCTATTTCTCTCCTTGAATCTCTCACCAAAATTCCTATTTTGGGCATGATACCTTATTTAGAAAACATCGAAGATATCTCTAAATTAGCTCATGTTGCTAGTAATTTACTATGGTTTTGAACCATTAAAATATTCTAAAGCTTCATCACACCATTCAATCCATTGATTTTCAAAACCAATACCTCGTTTAAGGGTTAAATAAAGACAATAATCTGATGGAGTTAAACTATCAATTTTTTTTTAATAATCTTTTTCTTTTTGTTGATAACGGGTTAAATTTTCTTTATGAACTTGACGACGATGGGTTAATTCTTGAATAATAATATCTGGATTAACTAAACCTCCTACACAAACTTTAACTAATAAATCTTCTCGCATAACTGCTGGTTCAGACTTCTGATTCATCCACTCTTGTAACTCCATTTTTCCTTCTTCTGTAATTGAATAAAGTTTTTTATTAGGACGACCTTTTTGAAGAATAATTTCTGAATTAAGCAATCTTTTTTTTCCATTTTTCCTAATTCTCTATAAATTTGTTGTTGACTCGCTTTCCAAAAACTATTCAATGTCTCTTCAAATGTCTTCCAAATTTCATACCCTGTATGAGATTCGGTTGCTAAAGTAACTAAAATCGTGTGAGTTAACGCCATTGCTTTTTTTTTAGGTTTTATAATAAATTTAATGAGATTATTCCCTTTATTCCTTCAATAACAAGGTTTACAAAAAATTCTCCTTGACATACTCAACAAGTTGAATATCAGCCTAGTCACTATAGTATGAAACCTAACATATAGGTTCAATATCATGAGTAAAGTATGGCATGAATCCGATTTTTCCGCTAATTTGTTCTTTATTACTGCTAAAAAAATGAATTTTAGGAATGTTCTTCTCACAACAATCATGGGTGGGGGGTTAATTTTAGTTGGGTTTATGGTGGGAAGTCAGTATCGTCCCCAAGAAGAAACTCAAGTTAAAACGCCCTATGCAACTTCTCCTAATGTTCTAAGAGTAAAAACACTGAAAATTACCCCCATTTCTCGCTATTCAACTCAAAGAACCTATATAGGGGAAACAGCAACTATGAGAGAAAGTTCCTTGGGGTTTGAAAGAGGGGGGAAAGTGGTTCAAGTATATATAGAGGAAGGAGATCGGGTTACAAAGGGACAAATTATTGCGAAACTGGATACTTCTGACCTAGAAACCCAAAAATTGGACCTAGAGGCGCAACAATCTCAACAATTAGCAGTTTTGGCTGAATTAACGGCAGGGGAAAGAAAAGAGAGAATTGATGCAGCCAGAGCTAAGGTGCAGCAGTTACAAGAAAGATTAAGTTTAGAAGTAGCAAAACGAGAAAGACGAGAATATCTTTATCAAGAAGGTGCCATTTCCCTCGAACAACTCGATGAGGTGTCTTTCAATAGTAATGTCTTAGCTGCACAGTTAGCTGAGGCACAAAGTCTTCTGGATGCATTGTTAGCAGGAACGAGAATAGAACAGATAGATAAACAAAAAGCGGTTATTAAGCAGATGGACGCTAAGATTGAACAGATAAATTTAGATATAACTAAAAGTAACCTCAAGTCACCCTACTCTGGAACTATTGCGCAACAGTTGATTGATGAAGGGACGGTTGTTTCTATAGGAGAATCAATTGTTAAATTAGGGTTTGCTGAATAAAAGCAAAACCCTATTCTTTAAAAGGTTACACCCATATTCGCGATCGCAAAAAAGATCAGCTTTGTCGGCTACAAACCGCTATAATTGGTAGAAACACCTCCCAGTTGTTGCTCAAGAACAAATGTATCGAAAAGAGGAGCAACCTTTACCGCCCCCAGAAAAATTTGAATTACCTTTCGAGGGCAAATTGTCCCCCAATAATCGTTGGGTAATCATGGCAGAGTTGATACCTTGGGATGATTTTGAGGAAGAATATGCTAAACTTTTTTCAGCAGAAAAAGGTGCGCCAGCCAAACTATTTAGAATGGCATTAGGGACATTAATTATTAAGGAAAAATTAGGAACAAGTGATAGAGAAACTATAGAACAGATTAGAGAAAATCCCTATCTACAATACTTTATAGGTTTAAATTGTTATCAACAAGAGCCACCACTGGAATCTTCAATGCTAGTTCATTTTAGGAAAAGAATTGATGGAGAATTGATAAACAAAATCAATAAAAAAATAGTAAAAAGAGAAATAGACAAGAGTGATAAAGAAGTAAAAAAAAAGGATTGTCTCCAAGAAAAAGGAGAAAAAATAAAAAATAAAGGTAAACTAATTTTAGATGCGACTTGTGCGCCAGCAGACATCAAATACCCAACGGATTTAGGCATATTAAATCAAGCCAGAATTGAGACAGAAAGAATAATAGATAATCTTTATAAACCATTAAGAGTAAAATTGAGAAAAAAGCCGAGAACTTCTAGAAAAATTGCTAGAAAGGAATACTTAAAAGTAGCTAAAAAACGAAAAGTATCTTACCAAGAAAGAAGAAAAGCTATCGGGAAACAGTTAAAATACCTTAAGAAAAATTTAGGAAATATAGAAGACTTAATTCAAGCTGGGGCTTCCCTGGAAAATCTGAGTAAAAGACAGAAAAATTGTCTAGAGACTATCAAAAAAGTTTATGAACAACAACAGTCAATGTGGGAGAATAAGACCCAGAGTGTTCCTCAAAGAATTGTAAGTTTAACTCAACCGCATATTCGTCCAATAGTGAGGGGAAAAGCAGGAAAACCAATAGAGTTTGGAGCTAAACTCTCAGTAAGCTGTGTAGATAACTATGTGTTTCTAGACAAAATAAGTTTGGAAAACTTCAATGAATCTTGTCATTTAAAAGAACAAGTAGAAAAGTATAAAGAAACGTTTGGCTATTATCCCGAATCCGTCCATGTAGATAAAATTTATCGAACTAGGGAAAACAGAAATTGGTGTAAGGAAAGAGGGATAAGAATCAGTGGTCCGAAGTTAGGAAGACCTCCGAAAATGTCAGTGAAGAAGAAAAGAAACAAGCCCACTCCGATGAATGCTTCCGTAATGCTATTGAGGGAAAGTTTGGACAAGCTAAACGAAGATTTAGCCTAAATCTCGTGATGACAAAACTCCCTGAAACCTCCATTACATCTATTGCTATTACATTTTTAGTTGTCAATCTTTCTAAACTTCTGAGGCAGTTTTTGTCGCTTTTTTTGTCCTTATTTACTAATAATAGAACAGGGAAACTCATCAAACCGCCTTTCATTAATTTTGATTATACTTTAAACAATTTTTATGTACTAAAAGTTATTGATTTGTCAGAAAATTCTTGGTCAAAAGTGGCATAAATTTTGGAGAAACTTTTTCAGCAAACCCTAAATTAGTGGAAGATGGCAAGTTAGAGGTGAGAATTGGGATTCCCGTCGATAAAATAAGCATAATTAGGCGTAAAAGTCAATATTCTGTATTAATTAATAATAAACAGTATGGTGCCAAGCTTTCTGCAATTTTACCAGAAGTAGATGCTGCTACCCGTACTCAGACCATCATTTTAAACCTAGAATCCAGTGCAGGGTTTAGAGTTCCCCAAGGTGCGATCGCTCGTTTAAATGTGAATGAAACCATTGCTCAATCAGGGTTTTGGTTACCGACTACAGCGTTAATTAAAGGCGATTGGGGTTTGTGGTCTTGTTATGTGGTTATTGAAGGGGAAAATGGCACACAAATAGTTGAAAAAAGAGATATAGAGATTTTATATACCGAAAGTAGTCGAATTTTAGTCAGAGGAACGATTAACCCAGGGGATAGGGTTATTACTCAAGGAACTCAACGAGTTGTACCAGGACAAATTGTGATCAGTGAATAGTTAACAGTTAACAATTATGGATTTTTTATCAATTACATTTCTGATCTTGATTTTCTATCAATTACACTTCTGAATTACATTTCTGTGGGATAGCACACTCTACGTATTGAGAAACTTCTGACTTCTGACTTCATAAAATGGCTACTATCTTTTATCGAAATTTACGCTTATTAATCCTAACAATTCTCCTAATCCTTTTTGTGGGGTTATCTTCCTTTCAACTACTTCCGCGTATGGAAGATCCTGAACTCCTATCACGGGTAGCAACCATCACCACTTTTTGGCCAGGAACAAATGCTGAACGGGTGGAATCGCTAATAACCGAGAAATTAGAGGATAAATTGCAAGATATTGAGGAAATTAAAAACTTAGAATCCGTTTCTCAAAGGGGACTTTCCTTAATTACTGTAGAGTTAGAAGACTCAGTTAAGGAAGTTGATCCAATTTGGTCCCAAGTCCGAGGTAAACTGAATGATGCTCAAGTTAATCTCCCCAAAGAAGCAACCGAACCCGAATTTGAGGAATTAAAAATCAAAGCCTATGCAATGTTAATTGGCCTAACCTGGGAGGCGGATAATGAACCAAACTATGCTATATTACGCCGTCGTGCGAAGATGCTAGAAGATGAATTACGGTCAATTTCGGGGACAGAAGAAGCAGAATTACGAGGAGAACCCGATGAAGAGATTTTAGTGGAAATTAACCCCATTACCCTATCTAGTTTAGGGTTAACCCCACAACAAGTGGCTCAAACCATTGACGAAAGTGACGCTAAAGTCGCATCAGGACAACTCAGAAACCTAGAAAATGAGTTATTGCTAGAAGTTGATACAGAGTTAGACAGTTTAGAGAGAATTAAACAAATACCTCTACAATCTTCTATTTCTAGTCAAATCACCCGTGTGGGGGATATTGCCTTAGTCAGTAAAGGAATTAAACAACCACCCTCAGATATAGCAATTAGGTGATTTCCAAGAAAAAGTTTCCCACCCATTCTCAGAATCTGTTTGTAGAACATCTCAAATAAGCGAAAAGGGAAAAATAAAAAGTTGTTCGCGGATACTTTCCGCGAACAAAAACCTCCCTATCTAAAAGAAAGAAATACGCTAACTTTTAAATTAGCTTTGACTATTTTTAAAAAGGAAATTCACTTAATTTTACACTCTTATTAACTTTTTAGACTAACTGGGTCTAATCAAAATATCCCATTTAGGTAAGTGAGGATTACGTTCTAAACGTTTCTCAATTTCCTTCATCTCTTTTTTCGTTAAAGAAATGCCTTTTTGATAAACTTTTTTACTTAACTTAACTATCGGATTTAAGCCTTTCCATGTCATAGTTTTTACCCAAGCTAACATCGTTTGAGCATTTCTCAGAAGTGTTCCGTTCCAATGCCTCTCTAAAATTCCCCAACATCTTTCTATGGGATTATATTTACTGTGATAAGGAGGAAAATATAGTAATTGAATAGATTTCTTAGTTTGGTCGGCAAACTCTACCATTCTCTTCAAAAATTGCCTTCTTATTCCACTATTTTCTGCTCCATTATCAACTTTAATTTGGATGTTCTCTAGTTGCTGCTTTTCAGTTATACTCAGACTTGTCCACCATTGCTTCAAGTTATCTACCATGAAATCACTCGTTTTATAAGAACTTCCAAAAGTTACATAAAGTTGCCCTGTATCTTCATCTACAATCCCACAAGGAACGTATTTTTCTTTAGTTCCCATATCATGATCTTGAGCTTGATTATAACCTCTGGTTTGTCCGCCACGTGAATATTCTCCTATTTCCACAGTTGCTTTACAATCCATACTTAAACGTTTCACAGAAGGGTCTTTTTTTCTATCTTTTTTCTCTATATTCTCGAAGATAGCGTCCGTCTCCGAGATTTTTTTTTAGGTTTAGCTTTTACCACTTTTCTTAATCGATAGCCCAAACGATTTAAAATATCTGCCATTGTCGAAGCAGCAGGAACCTCCTCTCCATTATATCCTAGATTTCTTAATTGTTTAATGGCTTCAGCCGCCGTTAATCTTGTATAGGCAATGGGGTTATTAAATGTGGGGTTTTGTTGTGCGTGAGCTTCGGCTATTTCTTTCAATGATTGGGCAACTATTGGGTATCTTTCCTCCCATTTTTTACATCCACTATTGACTGATTGTAATCCTAAACACACTATCCCAGTTCGTTTTTCATGTAATCCAAGTTGAACATTTTTTCTCCCCCAACCAAACACGATTTCGGTTTGTCTGGCACTTCCTCCACAATACTTGAGACACATTTCAGCTTGAAATGAACGACGCTCTGCTCCCGTCATTTTTGAGGCTGCTAAACGTAAATCATCGACCATCGACGGGGTTAAGGGATGATTTGTCTGTTTTAGCTTCAATTTACTCTCTCTAATCTTTTTACCTCTTCATTTTAATCTATTTCTTCTGTTTTTTCAGACAAGCCAATTATGAAATTTTAAAGTTGTGTACCAAGATCCGCTAACTCTCTGTTCCTTTTATTTCTTGAAAGCCTTTAGTCCAAGCGATTACCCCCTATGGGAAAAGCTTTCTCGGAAATCACCTTATTAATGGACATCCAGCGATCGCCATTGCCTTATTAGTGCGATCGAATCAACGTATCGACCAATGGTCACAACAAGTTTATCAAACCTTAGATCGCTTTCAGGAGAATCTTCCCAGGGGATTAGGGCTTAATATTGTCTTTGATCAAACCCCTTATGTTGAAGATCGCCTCAATAGTTTGATTATCAATCTTTTACTCGGTGCAGGTTGTGTATTTGCTGTAACTGTATTGATGATGGGATGGCGATCGGCGTTAATTGTGGGATGTGCTTTACCCCTATCAGGGTTGATGGTATTTGCCGGGATGCAATGGTTAGAGATTCCCTTTCACCAAATGTCAATCACGGGATTGATCGTGGCCTTGGGGTTATTGATCGATAATGAGATCGTTGTAGTGGATGAGGTACCAAATAACCTAAAAATGGGCTTAAAGCCCATTAAAGCCCTTAAAAAGTCCGTAAATTATCTATTTATTCCCCTACTTGCCTCCACATTAACCACTGTCTGTGCGTTTTTACCCATTGCCTTATTACCAGGTCCATCGGGAGAATTTGTGGGAACAATTGGTGTTAACGTTATTATTGCCCTAACTTTCTCTCTTTTAATCTCTTTAAGCATTATTCCTGCTATTACGGTTCATTTTCCCCCACCAAATTCTGATCCCTCATCTTTTTTACCCTTGCGATGGTTTAATGAAGGATTTTCTTGGGGATGGTTAACCCAAAAATATCGCTGGAGTTTACATCAACTGTTTAAATATCCTATCCTGGGGATTTTATTAGCCCTTTGCTTACCCATAATTGGTTTTATGCAAGCAGGAACCCTTCAAGAACAGTTTTTCCCTACTGCGGATCGGGATCAATTTAATCTGGAGTTAGAATTTCCTGCTTCTACTGCCCTCGCTCAAACCCGTAGTCAAGTTTTAGAAGCGCGTCAGTTGATTTTAGAACACGAAGGGGTGAAAAATGTACAGTGGTTTATTGGGGAAAGTGCGCCTAGATTTTACTATAATTTGGTTGAAGGGCGTAAAAATGAGCCAAATTATGCTCAAGCTTTGGTGGAAACAGAATCTCCAGAAATTTCTCGCGCTTTAATTCCTGTTATACAAAAGGAACTGGACAAAGTTTACCCTAATGCTAGGGTATTAGTGCGTCCCCTTGAACAAGGGCCTCCAGTGGATGCACCAGTGGAACTTCGTATATATGGCTCTGACCTAGATATTCTAAGCGATTTAGGCCAAAAATTTCGACAAGAATTAAGTCAAGTTTCCCACGTTACCCATACCCGTGATAGTCTCAGTGAGAATTTAGCGAAATTGGGGCTACAAATAGATGAAGAAAAAAGCCGTTTAACCCAGTTTAGTAATGCTAATATTGCTAACCAGTTAAATTCGACCTTAGAAGGGGTTACAGGAGGAACAATTGTGGAATCTTCCGAAGAACTACCCGTAAGAGTGCGAGTCAATGGATTACAACGGGGAGACTTAGATAACATTCGTTCCCTTTATTTAACCGAAAATAGGCAGTCAGTACCCTTCACCTCTCTAGGAAATGTGACCATCTTACCCGAAATTAACCAAATTACTCGACGTAACGGACAAAGAGTTAATACAGTTCAAGGATTCGTAGAAATGGGTATTTTACCTTCTCAAGTTTTGTCAGAATTTCAAAAACGCCTAGAAAATGCTAATTTGGTCGTACCCAGTGGGTATACCCTAGAAATTGGCGGAGAATCAGCGGAGAGAAATAATGCAGTGGGAAGGTTACTGTCCTTGGTTGGGGTATTAACTATTATCATGGTGACAATCTTAGTATTATCTTTAGGATCCTTTCGTTTAGCCGCAGTCATTGGTGTGGTGGGAATTTGTTCGGTGGGGTTAGGATTATTTGCATTATGGTTATTTGACTATCCCTTCGGGTTTATGTCCATTATTGGGTCCATAGGTCTAGTGGGAGTGGCAATTAATGATTCTATCGTTGTTTTAACTGCCATTAAAGATGATCCCGAAGCAAGATTAGGTAATTCTCGCGCTGTAAGAGAAATCGTCATACATTCTACCCGTCATGTCTTAACCACAACTTTTACTACCCCCATTGGTTTTGTTCCTTTGTTATTAGGAGGAGGAGGATTTTGGCCTCCTTTAGCCATTGTCATTGCCGGAGGGATTTTTGGGGCAACTTTACTGGCACTCTATTTTGTTCCCTGTAGTTATTTATTAATTAAAAGAACTTGATTAATTGAGTTTGTAGAAATGTCTCATCTCTAATCATCTTCAAAAAAAAATCTGTACAATATAAAGGAATATAAGTGACCCATTAAACAAATACTATCGCTAACTATTTCAAAAACTTAACAGTGACCGACAACACCACCGACCAATCAATCCAAAACCTAGCTTTAACTATAGTCCAAGCAGCCGACGATCGCAAAGGCAGTGACATTAGTGTACTCAAAGTTACAGAAATCTCCTATTTAACCGATTACTTTGTAATTATTACAGGGTTTTCTCGCACCCAAGTCAAGGCAATAGCAGAGGCAATTGAAGAAAAAGTTTATCAGTCTCATCAACAAGTTCCCCGACAAACCGAAGGAAAACAAGACGGGAACTGGATTTTACAAGACTTTGGGGATGTGATCGTTCACATCTTTTTACCCGAAGAAAGAGAATTCTATAATTTAGAGGCCTTCTGGGGTCATGCAGAAAGGCTAGAGTTTTCATCACTAGAAGTTACACAAACATCATCATCATGAGGCAATCGTCCATACAAGTCTGTCCAGTGCCCCTAGAGCAACAACCGGTTAATGAATACGAGGAGTTAAAGGAATCCTGGTTTTTTCGGTGGGCAACCCTAGATAACCGTCTTTTTGTCCGAAAAATAACTTTGATTTGGATTATAGGTTGGCTGATTAGTAGTCCTATTGCCGCGGCCAGTTTTTCTCCCAGTAAATCTGCTTTACCTTTCGTCCTCTTCAGTAATCTAGGAGCAGGATTGGTTTTAGCTTTGATTCTACTACAATTATTTTTCGGGTGGCATTATGTTAGCGATCGCTTGAAAAAAGCCACTATCTTTTATGAAGAGTCAGGATGGTACGACGGGCAAACTTGGCCTAAACCCCCAGAAATGTTAACTCGCGATCGCCTGATTGTCTCCTATCAAATTAGCCCAATCCTCGGACGCTTAACCCGTACGGTGGGACTTTTGGCCCTATTGATGGCAGGGGATAGCTTACTTTGGCTATACTTATAATTATCTTAGATGTCGGGGTGAAGACCCCCGTTACACGAATGCGCTTCGGTGGGATGAAACCCCGACCAAATATATTAACTGCGTGGCATCGACACTTTCAAGAAAGTTGTGCTAGTCTAGTAGTGTCTTCAGGTTGAAACACCACCGAAAAGCGTGAAAATCTGCTGAAACAGTGCAGCACCGTCGAACGGAAAAAAAAAGACAGTGGTAGCGAAAACTACGAAAAACATGAGGTCGCGTCTTTTGATGGAACCTCAAAAGCCTGTGACGACCGTAACCGATAAAAATTGGTGAATGAAAAAGCAAAAGGCTTTTGTCGTGAGACAGGTAGGGTCGGGCAGTCCCAAACCTTGGCTTAAACGCCAAAACGCTTGAAGAGTGAACCACAAAAAGGGTGTCTAGATAGCAACTGATATTCTAGTAAGCTCGGTTCAGACATAATCGTGTAAGACCTAAGTAGGGGTAACTTGAAAGGGCTGTGATCAGCTTCAAGAATCTCCCGTTACAGCGACGATAGGAGCTTAACGGCGAGAGTGTCAATAGTTAATTTTCTATGACCACCAGAGTGAAACGTCATCTAACACCAAAACTAGAAGTTCACCTACTGCGAGAGGGGATCGTCGAATCAACCCATTATGTTGAGGCCACTGTCTGTGATGATCGGGGTCGAGTCTTATCTGCCGCTGGAAACCCAGAAACCACGGCCTTTGTTCGTTCGGCCCTTAAACCCTTTCAAGCTTTGTCCGTTACTTCCACGGGAACCTTAGAAAGGTATGACCTTAACGATAAAGACTTAGCCATTATTTGTAGTTCTCATCAAGGAACCGTTGAACAGGCAAGACAAGTCTTTAACGTTCTCTGGCGGGCTGATATAGACCCCAGTGCTTTACAATGTCCCATTCCTAAAGGGCGCAATAGTCCCCTGGAATATAATTGTTCAGGAAAACACGCTGGAATGTTGGCTGTCTGTCAGCAACGAGGTTGGCCGTTAAAAACCTATGTGAAGCGATCTTCTCACGTACAAAAGTTAATTTTAGATAAAATTGGGGAGTTATTGGGTATTCCTGGTCCTGAGTTGATTGCGGCCCACGATGATTGTGGCGCACCCACCTACTCAATGAAACTCTCCCAAATGGCTCATTTATATGCTCAGCTATCCTCTGGGAACCGTCTTGATCTAGAACGTATTTTGCGAGCCATGACCTATTATCCTACGATGGTGGCTGGGGCCGGCTCTTTTGATACGGAGTTGATGCGTTTGACAGAAGGGGAGTTAGTGAGCAAAGCAGGGGCTGAAGGGATTCAATGTATTGGCCGTGTGGGAGAAGGTATGGGACTAGCTATTAAGGTACTTGATGGTTCAAAACGGGCTAAGTCTGCTGTAGCTATCCATATCCTAAGACAAATGGGTTGGATCAGTCCTAGTGTAGCCGAAACCCTATCTGAAACTTTTATGATTCTGAGCGATTATAAACGCTTAGATGTGGTAGGAGAGTTAGTTATGTCTTATTAGTAAGGCTCCCACCCTACTACGTTGAAGGTGGTGTTTAACAGTGTTAAACCCCTACAAATCGGTATTTGTAGGGATATAATAATATGATTTCCTACTAGCAAAAATTTATTTTTTAGGTTTGTCTTTAGCAACTTTTCGTTTAAATATTGTACCAAAACTGATAGCAGTTACTGCACCTAAAATTGTTAAGGGTTCGGGAACTGCTGTTGCCTCAAGGGTCACATTATCAAAATTAGTTTGAATACCATCAGAACTTAAACGAATACCTAATGATTGTCCTATTAATGGGTCATTATCACTGCTAGTATAATAAACATTTTCTTTGGTAAATGTTCCAGGAGCAGGGGTAATACTATTATTAGAAGCTAAAACGGTATTACCTGCTAATAATTCTATATTATATCCTGAGAAGCTTACATTATTCCTTCGTCCAACAAATACACCTAACGTATATTTAGTATTAGCTTGTAACGTTACTGCAAGTTCTTGAGAAATATCACCACTACTAATAGCAAGTGTTTGTAGTCCGTCAGGAAGAGACTGACTGAAATAAGTATTCAATCCTGTGTTATTTTGAGATGCAGTGGGGTTAAAGACAACAGCCGCATTTGAATTTACTGTCCAATCATCAATATTAGTGGTAAAAAATTCTCTGTTAAAAGCTAAAGGTGCTTCTGGTCCTTCAAAACTATGGTTTAATATGTTGATAGATGCTGCTTTTACTTGTGTAGGTATAGCAACAATTAAGCAAGAGGAATTTAGAGCTATCTTTAAGGTATTTAAAGCATTATTAGAGCGTTTCATGAGTTGTGTTGATTTCATAGTTATCAAGTAGATAATAATTTTATAAATTATTTTTTATGTTTGTCTTTAGCAACTTTTCGTTTAAACATTGTCCCAAAACCAATGGCAGTTACTGCACCTAAAATAGTTAAAGGTTCGGGAACTGCTGTTGCCTCAAGGGTTACATTATCAAAATTAGTTTGAATACCAAAAGAACTTAAACGAATACCTAATGATTGTCCTATTAATCGGTCATTATTACTGCTATTATAATGAACATTTACCAAAGAAAATGTTCCAGGAGCGGGTGTAATACTATTATTAGAGGCTATCACTGTATTACCTGCTAATAATTCTATGTTATATCCTACAAAACCTGATCTATTTCTTTGTCCCACATATACACCTAAAGTATATTTAGTATTAGATTGTAGGGTAGCTGAAAGTCGCTGAAAAATAGTTCCTCCTTCATTCCCCCAAGCAACTTGAACACCATCAGGAACAGGTTCATCATAATAACTATCAAATACTATGCTATCAGATGTTACGTTAGCATCAGATTTACTAGGATTTAGAACTCCTGTTTTTGAACTAGCTACCCAACTATTAATATTACCATTACCAATAGAAAATGCCCCAAAACGGTTTAAAGGTGCTTCTGGTCCTTCAAAACTGTGGTTTAATATGTTGATAGATGCTGCTTTTACTTGTGTAGGTACAGTAACAATTAAGCAAGAGGAAATTAGAGCTATTTTTAAGGTATTTAAACCATTATTAGAGAGTTTCATGAGTTGTGTTGATTTCATAGTTATCAAATGAATATATCAAGTAGATAATAATTTTATAAATTATTTTTTATGTTTGTCTTTAGCAACTTTTCGTTTAAACATTGTCCCAAAACCAATGGCAGTTACTGCACCTAAAATAGTTAAAGGTTCGGGAACTGCTGTTGCCTCAAGGGTCACATTATCAAAATTAGTTTGAATACCAAAAGAACTTAAACGAATACCTAATGATTGTCCTATTAATGGGTCATTATCACTGCTAGTATAATGAACATTTACCAAAGAAAATGTTCCAGGAGCGGGTGTAATACTATTATTAGAGGCTATCACTGTATTACCTGCTAATAATTCTATATTGTACCCGACAAAACCAGTTCTATTTCTTTGTCCCACATATACACCTAAAGTATATTCGGTATTAGATTGTAGGGTAGCTGAAAGTTGCTGAGAAATAGTTCCTCCATTACTCCAAGCAACTTGAACCCCATAAGGAACAGGTTCATCATAATAACTATCAAATACTATGCTATCAAATGTTGTATTAGCATCAGATTTACTAGGATTAAAAATCCCTGTTTGTCCTATTGGTGAAGTAGCTATCCAGTTGTTAATATTACCTCTTTCATTAAAAAATGCACCATTACGTTGTTGAGGAGCAGTCGGACCCTCAAAACTATGATTTAATATGTTAATAGATGCGGCTTTCACTTCTCTAGGTAAGGTAACAATTAAGCAAGAGGAAATTAGAGCTATTTTTAAGGTATTTAAACCATTATTAGAGCGTTTTATGAGTTGTGTTGATTTCATAGTTATCAAATAAATATATCAAGTAGATAATAATTTTATAAATTATTTTTTATGTTTGTCTTTAGCAACTTTTCGTTTAAACCCAGATCCCGCACTTCAAAAAGTAGCATTAAATACTACAAGCCTGGGGTTAATAATTAAGTATAATTGCTTAAGCTCTTGAAGACAAAAAAGTGGGATAATTGCTTAAGTTGTTTCCTCTGTAAAAAAAGAGCGAAAAATGTCTTATTTAGAAGAAATACAAGTTAAAAATTTAGACCATTTAGGGATAGTAGCTGGTTTAATTGATGAAATAGGAATAGTCAAAATAATTAATAATAAATTAGGAATAGATGTTAGAGAAAAAATCTCAGCAGGTACAGTAGTTAAGTCTATTTTAATCAATGGACTAGGATTTGTTTCAAGACCTCTATATTTATTCAGTCAGTTTTTTTCAAGATAAAGCCATTGAGAAATTGTTAGGAGAAAGAATTAAACCTGATTACCTTAATGGTGATAAAATTGGGAGAGTAATGGATGAATTATATAAATATGGACTAAATGGATATTTTTATTGAAGTAGTTTTAGAAGTAATTAAAAAATTAAAATAGACCTTAAATACTCCCATTTAGATTCCACATCATTTCATTTAGATGGAGAATATAAAAGGGAAGAAGATAAAGAGAAACAGGAAGAAGAAAAAATTATTAAAGAAAGACCAATTTTTATTAAGAAAGGATATTCTCGGGATCATAGACCAGACTTAAAACAATGTGTCTTGGATTTAATAACAAGCCAAGATGGAGATATTCCATTATTTGTGAGAGTAGGAGATGGAAATGAATCTGATAAAGCTGTATTTGGAAAAGTTTTAGTAGAATTCAAAAAGCAAATAAAGTTTGATAGTATCATGGTTTGTGATAGTGCTTTATATGATCAAGAAAATCTCCAACTAATCCAACATTTAAAATGGATAACGAGAGTTCCAATGACAATAAAAAAAGCAAAAGAATTAGTGCAAAATATAGAGGTGGAAGAAGTAAAAGATGAAGATAAAGAAAAAAGAAGTGACCTAAATTTAGAAAGTTATACCTGGAAAGAAGAAATTGTTACTTATGGTGGAATCAAGCAAACTTGGTTAATAGTCTTGAGTGAAAAAAGACAGAAAAGTGATTTGGAAAAACTAGAAAAACAACTTTCCAAGAAGAGAAGAAATCCCAAAATTTCTTAAAGAAATACAATCTGAAGAATTTGAACATCCTCAAGCTGCTCGATATAAATTAAAAGCTATTAATAAAAAATTGAGATTGTTGGAAATAAAAGAAGTTGAACTGATTGAAACTTACTCGAAAAAAAGGAAAAGATTTATAAAATGATTAGTCTGATCATCAAAAAAGATGAAGAGATAAGTAGAAAGACTAAAGAAGCAGGAAAATTTATTTTAGCAACTAACTTAGTAGAGGAAAATAAATTAGAAGCTAGTGAAATTCTGATAACTTATAAAAACCAGCAATCTACGGAAAGAGGATTTCGATTTTTGAAAGATCCCTTATTTTTTACTGATAGTTTCTTCGTTGAAAAACCAGAAAGAATAGAAACAATGTTATTTTTAATGTCTTTGTGTTTGTTGATTTATAACTTGGGGCAAAGAGAATTAAGAAATTGTTTAAAAAGAGTCAAAAAAGGAATAAATAATCAAGTAGGGAAAGTAACATTGCGTCCGACTTTGAGGTGGATATTTCAATGTTTTCAAGGTATTCATTATGTGATTTTAAACGGAGTTAAACAAATTGTCAATTTAACAGAAGAAAGGCGTTTTATATTGAGTTTATTACCTGCATCTTGTCAAAGATATTATCTATAAATTGAATTGGATAAAGCAAAAATAATAAAAGAATAAGAGTCTAATGATATCAAATGAGAAGAGGAAACTCTCCTTCGTTTGTGCTGAGTCTTACTAAGTTTTCAATGAGTATAAATCTTCTTAATTTGATTATTTTTCCTAAAAATTTAATGAAAAGAGAAATATTCTTGCCCAGGTATGATTTTCGGACTTTTTGAAACTATGTATTTTTTTATACTACATTTTGAAGTGCGGAATCTGGAATATAAATTAAGGCGTTTTTATGACTTAGAATTATTGTGATCGCAAACCCCTGTCTTTAACTTAAGCTGGTTAGTCATGCACCCCATAGATGAAAATAGTCCACTGAATGGGGAAACAATAGAATCTTTAGCCGAAAAAAATGCAGAAATTGGGGTAATGTTAACAGGTCTTGACGAAACCTTTTCCCAAACAATTCATGCTCGTCATGTTTATACCCTGGTAAATATTGTACCCAATCACCGATTTGTAGATATTTTTTCCCATAATTACCAAGGCGAAACTTACATTGATTTAACTTATTTTCATGATGTTGTTCCTGTTAAAAATTAACAATTATTCTTTCAAGTTTTCAACCAAGCTATTGCTTCAGCTTTTTGCTCATGGGTAAAATGTCTAACCTGGATACTAGGAAATAAAGGATCTGCAATTTCTATCCATCTTTCAATCCATTTTTTTTCAGTAATAACTGCTTTTTTACTAAATCGCTTAAAATTGGGAAGGGCAAATTTCAAATCCGCTATTAGTGCATCTAAAGTAATTCCCCCAAAGGTATCAACTTCAACATAAATACTCACTTGCTCAGACTGTAAAAATTTTCCTCAACCGCCTTAATTACTTCATTAATATCTGATTTATTTAATTTTCCTGATACCTTAATAGCGATGGCCTTCTCAATATCCATTGGTAGTAGTTTAAGCATAATTATCGAGACAATAGGGTCTAAAACCTGGCTTTTTAAAGCGAAACGTTTTTGAGGCGAGGCTTAAATCCTCGTTTCAAAAACAACTTCTGTACGATAGTGCCGGAACGTAGTGAGGAACTCCTGACTTCTGACTTCTGACTTCGTTAAGGCCATTTCGTCAGTGGATTAAAGTTAATTAGGGTTTGCTGAATAAAAGCAAAACCCTATTCTTTAAAAGGTTACACCCATATTCGCGATCGCAAAAAAGATCAGCTTTGTCGGCTACAAACCGCTATAATTGGTAGAAACACCTCCCAGTTGTTGGTCCAAGAACAAATGTATCGAAAAGAGGAGCAACCTTTACCGCCCCCAGAAAAATTTGAATTACCTTTCGAGGGCAAATTGTCCCCCAATAATCGTTGGGTAATCATGGCAGAGTTGATACCTTGGGATGATTTTGAGGAAGAATATGCTAAACTTTTTTCAGCAGAAAAAGGTGCGCCAGCCAAACTATTTAGAATGGCATTAGGGACATTAATTATTAAGGAAAAATTAGGAACAAGTGATAGAGAAACTATAGAACAGATTAGAGAAAATCCCTATCTACAATACTTTATAGGTTTAAATTGTTATCAACAAGAGCCACCACTGGAATCTTCAATGCTAGTTCATTTTAGGAAAAGAATTGATAGAGAATTGATAAACAAAATCAATAAAAAAATAGTAAAAAGAGAAATAGACAAGAGTGATAAAGAAGTAAAAAAAAAGGATTGTCTCCAAGAAAAAGGAGAAAAAATAAAAAATAAAGGTAAACTAATTTTAGATGCGACTTGTGCGCCAGCAGACATCAAATACCCAACGGATTTAGGCATATTAAATCAAGCCAGAATTGAGACAGAAAGAATAATAGATAATCTTTATAAACCATTAAGAGTAAAATTGAGAAAAAAGCCGAGAACTTCTAGAAAAATTGCTAGAAAGGAATACTTAAAAGTAGCTAAAAAACGAAAAGTATCTTATCAAGAAAGAAGAAAAGCTATCGGGAAACAGTTAAAATACCTTAAGAAAAATTTAGGAAATATAGAAGACTTAATTCAAGCTGGGGGCTTCCCTGGAAAATCTGAGTAAAAGACAGAAAAATTGTCTAGAGACTATCAAAAAAGTTTATGAACAACAACAGTCAATGTGGGAGAATAAGACCCAGAGTGTTCCTCAAAGAATTGTAAGTTTAACTCAACCGCATATTCGTCCAATAGTGAGGGGAAAAGCAGGAAAACCAATAGGAGTTTGGAGCTAAACTCTCAGTAAGCTGTGTAGATAACTATGTGTTTTCTAGAAAAAATAAGTTGGGAAAACTTCAATGAATCTTGTCATTTTAAAGAACAAGTAGAAAAGTATAAAGAAACGTTTGGCTATTATCCCGAATCCGTCCATGTAGATAAAATTTATCGAACTAGGGAAAACAGAAATTGGTGTAAGGAAAGAGGGATAAGAATCAGTGGTCCGAAGTTAGGAAGACCTCCGAAAAATGTCAGTGAAGAAGAAAAGAAACAAGCCCACTCCGATGAATGCTTCCGTAATGCTATTGAGGGAAAGTTTGGACAAGCTAAACGAAGATTAGCTAAATCTCGTGATGACAAAACTCCCTGAAACCTCCATTACATCTATTGCTATTACATTTTTAGTTGTCAATCTTTCTAAACTTCTGAGGCAGTTTTTGTCGCTTTTTTTGTCCTTATTTACTAATAATAGAACAGGGGAACTCATCAAACCGCCTTTCATTAATTTTGATTATACTTTAAACAATTTTTATGTACTAAAACTTATTGATTTGTCAGAAAATTCTTGGTCAAAAGTGGCATAAATTTTGGAGAAACTTTTTCAGCAAACCCTAATTAGAATTAGGATTAGGGTTAGTTTCAAAAGGAACTAATGGGTTATGAGTTTCTTCAGGAATTAATAAAGGATTAGATTCTTCTTGAGCCTCTGGAATAATTAGAGGAAGGGGTTCTTCCGACTCAGGAGCAACTGCTTCTGGTTGGGTAGGAGAAGGTGCCGTTTGAGCTTGTTGTTGAGCTTGTTTCAACTGTTGCAAAACTTGTTGATACTGCTCATTATCAGGCACTAAAGCTGCTAGTTTTTCCAGAGGAGGAATAGCACCTTCTAAATTTTGGGCTTGTATTTGCCTTGCTATCAAAACTCTAAGTGCTTCTTCTAATCCTTGTTTAGCAGTAGGATTATCTGGTTCTCTTTCCAAGACAGTTTCATATCCTTCAATAATTGATTTTAACCTTTCCTCTGGGGAAGGAGCAGTTCCAGAATTAGCTTGTTCCGGGGAAGAAGACGGGTTTTGTCTAAAGGAAAACCCAGCAGCAGTCATACTCACGAGTAGGGCTAAACCTGATACTATAACGATTATTTTCTGAGTAGATTTATTCATTTACCAGTTTGTATAAAGTTAATTCTAAGTTCTTTCAGTGTATCGTAGTATTACTTATTTTTTGAGGGTATAAACTGAGCCGCCCAGTTAACTTGTCGTAAAATACCTCGTAATAGGGCAACTTCTTCTGGGGTTAAGTTAGCTTTATTGTAGAGTCTGCGAAATTTCTCTAAACGGGCCTTTGCCGTATGGGGATAAAGATAACCAATTTTTAATAAAACCTCTTCTAAGTGTTGATAATATCCCTCTAATAGTTCAAAAGATGCCCCCTCAAAGTATGAGTCTGTTTCACTTTCCAGGGGATCTTGTGCAGCTTGATACAGTTCATAACTACAAACCGCCACCGCCTGTGCTAAATTCAGGGAAGGATAGTCAGGATTAGCCGGAATAGAGACAAATCGCTGAGCATATTTGAGTTCTTCGTTATTTAAGCCCCGATCCTCCGTTCCAAACATTAAGGCACTGTTTAACCCTTCTGCGAGTAACCAGGGTAAAGCCCCCGTGGGGTTTCTAAATGGGTTGGCAGAGACAGCGATCGCCCTGTGGTGGCAATAATACGCTGACACCCCTGCAACGCTTCGGGAATCGTCTCCACCACTTGAGATTGTTCTAACACATCCACCCCATGAACCGCCATCAGTCTCGCTTCATCCCCGAGGCGATCGCAATGGGGTTTGACTAAAATTAGCTGATGTAAGCCCATATTCTTCATCACTCGGGCTACCGAGCCCACATTTAACGGTCCTGCTGGCTCGACTAAAACTATACGAACTCTAGCTAAAGCAGTCTCCTTCATCGGTAAGTTTCAGCCTGATTAATGGTGAGAAGTTTCTCTAAATCTTCAAAAGTAACCCCATAAGAAAGGGTTGGTTTCTCATAACCTTTAAGATTAAGGCTATATTCAGAGAAGATGCTGTCAATGTTCTTTAATTCTACTGAATGAATATAGGTTGCTTCTCCGATAGCCACATCCACCCCTAACTCTTTGGTGGCTGACTCTAAACGAAAGGCGGCGTTAACCGTGTCTCCAATGGCAGTATAGTCCGGGTGATCCCCACTGCCAGTATTCCCCACCATAGAATAACCCGTGTTGATGCCGGCTCCAATCTTTAATTCAAAGGGAACTGGATACTCTTGACTTAGCTGCTTTGTCATCTGATTGAGATCCCGTACCGCTTGGAAAACTTGAATCATATCAGTTTTGGTGACTTCATTTTCCCCATGAAACCAGATGGCCATCACCGCATCACCAATATATTTATCTACCCAACTTCCTGCATTACGAATAATCTCACCAGACTGACGAAACCAATTCCCAATTAAGGATGATAATATTTGTTCATCTAATTGTCGTGTTAGGGTTGTAAAGTTCCTCATATCTATTACCAATACAGAGGTTAAGCGACGTTCATGCAAAACCATCGTATCGCGATCGGCGAACTCTGGAGGGGTGATATCATTGTTATTACGTACAGGGGTATGAAAAGCAACCTCAGTCTTGCCAAATTTTACTTTATCTCCACTTTTTAGGGTAATAGGAATACCTACACGGCGATCGTTTACAAAGGTTCCCGTTACGACTGCCTAAATCAATCAACAAAAAATCCCCTGTTTCTGTGCATTGCGAAATAGCATGGTTCCGAGAGATACAATGGTCACCAATGGCAAAGTCGTTATCTCTTCCTCGTCCAATTGTCCAATAGTTTTTGCCCGCTAAAGTAAAATAACGTTTACCCTTAGCGGTATTGAGCAACAGATGAGGTGTTTTGGCGAGATTATCCACAGACGTTTGATCGGGTGGGGTTAGGACAACAATCTAACAGTGATAGCCTATTTCATTGTAACCACTTACGCCAAAGAGGCTGCAAACCAAAATAAACTATCCACTAAGATTGTACTCAATACCGCGCCTCCTAATGCCCACCAATGGTGATCAGATTTTTGCATCGCCCATAAACCCATCCCTAACAAACAATTACCTAAAACTACTGCCCAACTCATTCCCCAAGGGGTTTGCACTTGTTCTAAGGCCGATTGGAAAATAGGGGTGGCTAAACTGGGATCAACTTGCATCAGTTGTCGCCAATGGGGAATTAATCCGGTTACATAAAAATAAGCATCGGTGATGGCTGTGCCTAACAATGAGCCAACATAAAAGAAATTACCCACTTGTCCCCATCCTCGCCAAAGACACCACAAAGCCACAGGAACACCTATAGATTCGATGGGAAGATGGATTAAAGGTTCCCAACGAAACCACCCCCAATAAATAGCGCCGGCTAACCAACTCAACTAAAACCAAATAATAAATCTCCCCCATAAATGGGTTTTAGGTTGCTTCATTAAATAAAAGGCTAACCATAACCACCCTGCGGTCATTATTACACTGATCTCAGGACAAAAGCGCACTAGAGGGGCTTCTATAAATACAGGGACGGACACTAAAAAGCCCGATGCTAGGAATGTTAACAATTTTTGATGGTTTGACGGCTAAAAAAGCCTTGACCCACAGATGAACGATCCGAGGGGGTTAGGGGTTGGCTGGTGACTGTGGATGGAGGAGAAATCAACGTTCTGTTAACCTTTGTATCTGTTTATGAGTTTTTCTTTACTTTACTTAACTTATCGCAAAAATTGCTTTTAGGGTATATCCCCTGGGGGGGAGGGGATATGTTTTATACTAACTAACTTTTCTGGGTTAGTCAATGGGAAGCAATATACAGGAGTTCTCATACTTGTGAGGTACAGAGGTTATCACTTTGGTAGTGTTATTTAGGTATTATTAAAAATTCTGTCTAAACTATAGATAATTTCCCAGATTTGAAAACTATTTGCACCCCTTCCGCTGATT